>JAEEGL011479497.1_pt1 | contig 42242 bp, 37 predicted proteins | sample 9134231 | NCBI WGS metagenome assembly JAEEGL01 (sample SAMN16246548, study PRJNA631951) | gut metagenome | biome: gut microbiome; feature: rumen; material: fiber-attached | host: Bos | place: Iran: Karaj | collected 2018-10 | reverse complement strand
CACGAGATGGGCTGCAAGATGCAGCTCAACATCCCGTCGCTGGTGGGAGTCTACGGAGAGACCGTCGCGCTGAAAGCCCGCGACCTGATGAAAAAAGGCTGGTACTGTATGGCCGGCAGCGACTGCCACCGCGCAGGAGCCATTGAGAGAAACTACGGAGCCCACGTCTTCAAAAAAGACACGCTGGCTCTGCTGGAGCGCATAATCCGCGGCTGACAAGCCGCCCTTGGACAGGGGCGCGCCTCAGCCGACGTCGCCCTCCCTGCCGGGAGGGGAGTCAGAGATTTATGCCTCCCCCAAGCGAAGAAGGAAAACAAGAAAACAATAAATAATGCAAATGAGACTTAAAAATCTTTTGGCCTTGACGGCCGCAGTGGTGCTGGCTGCAGGATGCAGCACCACCACTTATATGCAGGTAGATTACCTGCAGGATCTCAACCGCGAGACGACCCTTGAGATGAAGGAGAACAAGGGTATTGTGATTCAGCCGCAGGACCAGTTGTCAATCGTAGTTTCTAGCCGTAATCCGGAATTGTCGGCAGCGTTGAATAAGCCTGTTGCTTCATATCAGGCAGGTAGTGAAATTACATCGACTAACGTTGGGAACTACCGTTTACTTGGCTACGTGGTAGATAACGAAGGCAACATAGAATTCCCTATGCTTGGTGAGCTTCATATCGCTGGACTAACACGCTGGGAACTACAGGACCTCATCAAAAGCAAGGTTATTGATGCGGGTATTCTTCTTGATCCGATAGTTACGGTGGAATTTATGAACTTCCGCATCTCGGTGATGGGAGAAGTCAATAATCCGGGTACATTTAATGTCACCGGTGATAAGATAACTCTGCTCGGCGCTCTGTCACTGGCTCGCGATCTTACCATCTTTGGCCGTCGTGACAATGTAACTGTTATCCGTGAACAGAACGGCCAGCGTAACGTTTATAAAGTTGACTTACGAAAATCATCGTTGTTTGACTCCCCAGCTTACTATCTGCAGCAGAACGATGTGGTTTATGTATACCCGAATAGTGTACGTGCCGGCCAGAGCACCATCAACGAGAACTACTTCAAGAGCGGCAATTTCTGGATTTCTCTGTCTTCAGTGGCCGTAACCATTACCAACCTAATACTTACATTGACCCTTAGAAGATAACTCATTATGGCAGAATTCGAATATATCCCGCAGAATAGCGGCAACAATCCTTCAGGGCAGCAGGAAGAGCAGGAACTCAAACTCGCCGACATCTGGGCGATGATCTGGGGCAACCGCTGGTGGTATGTCATTTCAGTCAGCATCTGCCTGTTTGTGGCCTTATTTTACCTTTATAAGACTCCCAAGACTTATAGTCGCAGCGAGAAAATCATTCTAGATGATTTTTCACAGCAACGCACAATGAGTGACCTGACTCAGTTTACAGGCTCCTCTGCAATCCGCCTTTCTTCAGCCACAGTATACAATGAAATCGAGGCCTTCACAAGTCCTGACCTAATGCAGCAGGTGGTTGAAAGGCTCCATTTCGAGACCAGATATGTCGAAGATCGCTTCCTGCGCAAGCGCGAACTGTACACAGCCACACCTTTTGAACTGGTGCTAGCTGGTGACAATCCCGTTTCCGGCTTTGATTTCGTAGTTTCCAAAAAGGGAGACGAGTTCAGACTGACAGACTTTGTGATTAATGGCAATGATGTCAAAGAGAAAGATATCGTCGGAGCCTTTGGCGACACTCTTGACACCCCGGTAGGACGCATCTTACTGGTCCCTACCTCCAAGATTGACCGTTTCGGCAACGACATAGAAGTGTCGTGGCGCAATGCACGCACTCGCGCCAAAGGTTTCTGCTCAAACCTTATGGCAAATCTATCCAACAGGCAGTCGACCGTCATTAGTCTTTCGATGACAGATCTCTTTGCTTCTAGGGCCGAACTTGTCCTCAGCACACTGCTCGACATTTACAATGAAAACTGGCTTGAAAACAAGAACAAGTCCGCTACCAATACTTCCGTTTTCATTGACGAGCGTCTCGCCGTCATTGAGAAAGAACTAGGAGGCATCGAAGGCAACATCAAGAGCTTCCGCCAGACCTACAATCTTCCCGATGCCGGTGCAGTCACTTCGACTTACATCAATGAGTCATCACAATATGCTACCAGGTCATTCGAAATCAACAACCAGCTGGAAGTGGCCAAATATATTCGCGATTATCTGAACGACCCCGCTCATAGCCGCTCCCTTATACCGGCAAACGTCGGCATCCAAAACACCAACGTCAACTCTCAGATTGACGAGTACAACGATATGTTGATGCGACGCGACCGCCTGCTGACCAACACGACCGAGAGCAACCCGATAATTGTCGATTTGAATAACTCCCTCGACCAGTTGAAGAGCACCATCATTCGTTCTATTGACAACCTTATCTCAACCCTCCAGTTGCAGCTGAGCCAGGCTGAGGGTCAAGAGCAGACAGTCCGTAACCGACTCTCCGCCACCAGCGGCCAGCAACTCGACCTGCAGAGCATCGAGCGCCAGCAGAAGGTGAAGGAAGAGCTTTACGTCTTTTTGCTCCAGAAACGCGAAGAAAATCAGCTCCAAACCCTTGTTAATGTAGAGAACACAAGGCTCATTATGGCCCCTACTGGAAATACCAGTCCAGTGGCTCCAAGAAGGATGGTTATTCTTTTTACCGCACTGTTACTTGGATTAGCTATTCCATTTGTAGTGTTTTATCTCATGAGGATTCTTGATACCACCGTCAAGAACCGTGGTGATATACAGCGCCTTTCCGTTCCTTTCCTCGCTGAAATACCCCAGCTTGGAGTAAAGGGTAACATCTTCCAGCGCGCTCGCATCGACCGCTTCGATAACAACTATTGCAACATCCTTGTCCAGAGCGGCAAAAGAGATGCCGCCAACGAAGCCTTCCGTGTCTTGCGTACCAACCTCGACCTTATGGTCGGTCACGAAGGCGGCTGCCACGTAATAATGGTAACTTCCTTCAACCCTAACGCCGGCAAGACCTTCAACATCCTCAATATGGCTGCATCAATGGCCCTTAAAGGCTCCCGCACCCTCATTATGGACCTCGACCTGCGCAAAGCCACCCTCAGTAAAGCCCTCGACAAGAACCACCGTGGAGTAGCTGCCTACCTCAACAGCAAGACTGACGACATCGAGGAATATATCCAACCCATTATGGATAATCTCTCGCTGCTTAGCGTCGGCACCCTCCCTCCCAACCCTGCTGAGTTGCTGGTTTCTGAGCGCTTCAACACTATGATTGACACTGTGCGCAAAGACTTCGACTACATCTTCGTTGACTGCCCGCCTGTCGATGTTGTAGCCGATACAGCCATCATTTCACGTATCGCTGATATGACCATCTTCATCATACGCGCCAACCTCTTTGACAAGCGCAACCTGCCTATGCTTGAAAACCTCTACAAAGAAGGCAAGTACAATCGTATGGCCCTCATTCTCAACGGTGTCGAAGCCACTCATAACCGAGGTTACGGCTATGGCTACGGCTATGGCTACGGCTATGGCTACGGCTATGGCTACGGCTATGGCTATGGCTACGGTTACGGCGAAAAAGACGAGAACAAAGACAAAAACGACAAAGATGCATAGTTATGTTTACTCTTATATCCCTCCCTTACGCTCTTGACGCCCTTGAGCCTGTCATCAGCGCCCAGACGCTATCGTTCCACCACGGCAAGCACCTTCAAACCTACATCGACAACCTCAACAAACTCCTCCCCGCCTCCGGCCTGGAGGAGTTGCCGCTTGAAGATATAGTCGCCCAATCTTCCGGCGCCCTATTCAACAACGCCGGCCAAGTCCTGAACCACAACCTGTACTTCACGCAGTTCAAGGCCCCCCTCACCCCGGGCAAAGACCCGGGGCCGGGTCCTCATCCCGGGCCTGACCCGGGATCCCCTCTATCAAAGCGCATCGTTTCGCAATGGGGCTCTCTCGATGCATTCCGTGCAGAATTCGAGCAGAAAGGCGCCACTCTCTTCGGTTCCGGTTGGGTCTGGCTCCAGGCCGATGAAGCCGACGACCTCTCCATCGCCCAATACCCCGGCGCCGACAACCCCGTAGCCCATGGCTTCAAGCCCATCCTCACCTTCGACGTTTGGGAACACGCCTACTACCTCGACTATCAGAACCGCCGTGCCGCTCATCTCCATGCCCTTTGGCAAATCCTCGATTGGTCAATAATTGAAGCAAGATACATTATTGGTTATTCTCGCTCATAAGATTGTCCACAATTTAAACTATTCTTAGAACAATTTAATATAACACATAATGATTAACGTCGGAATTATTGGATGCGGCTTCGTTGGTGGAGCCTTGAAAGATTGGTTGGAGAATAACAACCCTGAGTGCAAATTGTTCATCAGCGACCCGCCAAAGGGATACTTTGATGATTTGAGCAAGATAGATATCGCTTTTCTGCAAATTCATGTTCCCACAGAAGATGACGGCACACAAGATTTAACGCTTATGAAGGAACTGATTACCAATCTTCCGGATGTACCCGTTTTCGTACGTACTACCATTCTCCCTGGCACTAGCGATAGACTATCTAAAGAAACTGGCCATCAAGTATGCTATATGCCTGAGTTTCTTACCGAACGCACCCATATTGAGGATTTTAAAAGGCAAACAATGGTATTCACAGGGGCACACGAGTTGCTAACTAGAATTTTTGTTGGCAAGAAATTCACTGTCATGTCTCCTCTGGAGGCCGAACTAACCAAATACATGCATAACGTTTTTGGCGCATATAAAGTAACCTATTTTAACGCTTGCCGAGAATACTGCGAGCAAATGGGTGCCGATTGGCGCAAAGTACATACCGGGATGCTTCTTTCTGGCTATATCAACGAGATGCATACACGTGTTCCCGGCCCGGACGGCAAATACGGCTATGGGGGAAAGTGCTTCCCCAAGGATGTTAATGCCTTTGCTAAGATGACAGAGGGAACGCCCCTAGGAACCCTCTTGGAGCACCTCCATGAACTAAACGTTCATTTTCGTGGATTTGAGGAACACATATAAAAATGCTCTTTAATCATTCCTTCGGTTTTCTTTGTTCGTTCATTTAAAAAAGTATCTGCGCACGATAGAAGAGGTATTTGCTATCTAAGAAACAGTTATAAATGAACTAGCATAAAAACGGAGCATTTTGGGAATCATAATTGATTATTTTTAAAAATAAAACAGCCATGAAAGGTATCGTACTCGCCGGAGGCTCCGGCACAAGGCTTTACCCCATCACTAAAGGTGTTAGCAAGCAATTGCTGCCAATCTATGATAAGCCGATGGTCTATTATCCCATTAGTGCACTAATGCTTGCGGGAATAAGAGATATACTGATTATCTCAACCCCATACGACCTCTCTGGCTTCAAACGTCTCCTTGGTGACGGTAGCGATTACGGAGTCCATTTTGAATACGCAGAGCAACCATCGCCAGACGGCCTTGCCCAGGCATTCATTATTGGAGAAAAGTTTATCGGCAACGATAGTGCCTGCCTTGTACTTGGAGACAACATCTTCTATGGAAGTGGTTTCACCTCTCTTTTGAAGAATGCGGTTAAAGATGCTGAGGAAAACAAAAAAGCTACAGTATTCGGATATTGGGTATCAGATCCTGAACGATACGGTGTCGCTGAATTTGATAAAGAAGGCAACTGCCTTTCAATAGAAGAAAAGCCCAAGAATCCAAAATCCAACTATGCCGTCGTAGGCCTCTACTTCTACCCGAGCAAGGTTGTTGATGTCGCAAAACACATCAAGCCATCAACTCGCGGCGAACTTGAAATTACAACTGTAAACCAAGTGTTCTTAAAAGATGGGGAATTGAAAGTTCAAGTTTTTGGTCGTGGCTTTGCATGGTTAGACACTGGCACACATGATAGTTTAGCAGAAGCCTCGACTTTTGTTGAAGTCATCGAGAAAAGACAAGGCTTAAAAATTGCTTGTTTGGAAGGTATTGCTTACAGAAATGGGTGGATTTCAGAAGTAAAAATGAGAGAATTGGCAAAGCCAATGCTAAAAAACCAGTATGGTCAATATCTTCTTAAGGTCATAGACGAACTAAAAGAAGATATAAACTCTACTACATTAACACAAGATTAATGATTACTATAATCCACACCGAAATACCCGAAGTTCTCATCATAGAGCCCAAAATCTTTGGTGACGAACGAGGCTATTTCTTTGAATCTTGGTCCCAAAGAGACTTCGACGAACAAGTACACCCCATCAATTTTGTTCAAGACAACGAAAGCAAGAGCCGTTACGGCGTTCTCCGCGGACTTCATTTTCAGAAAGGGAAAGACGCCCAAAGCAAATTAGTAAGGGTTCTGCAAGGTCGAGTTTTAGATGTTGCTGTTGATATTCGAAAAGGATCGCCAACATTTGGTAAATATGTATCGGTTGAACTCACCGGTGAGAATCATCGTCAGTTCTTTATTCCTCGCGGCTTTGCTCATGGTTTTGTCGTATTGAGCCAAGAAGCTGTTTTCCAGTATAAGTGCGATAATTTGTATGCCCCACAGTCGGAAGGAGCTATTATTTGGAACGACCCGACTTTAGCTATTGACTGGCAAATCCCAGAAGAAGACATAATGCTTTCTGCAAAAGATAAAGACCACCCTATACTTGCAGACTGCCCTGAAATCTTTGATTACGATATTGATTATTACGCAGAATGAATATCCTTGTAACAGGTGCCAACGGGCAACTTGGCAATGAGATGCGCATTGTCGCAAAAGAAAGTGCAGATAACTATATCTTTACCGATGTTATTGATGCATCTCAGGAATCCATCGCCATGCTGAGAAAACTTGCTGGTGATGATGTCAATACTGAAACAGAGCATTTGGACATTACTAAACTTGAATCCATCCGAGAAGTTGTTAGGAGTAAAAAGATAGACGCTATCATCAACTGTGCAGCATATACAAATGTTGACGCGGCTGAAGATAATTACGAACTTGCCGAACTTCTTAATGCCAAAGCTCCCGAAAACTTAGCCATTGCCATGAAAGAAGTAGATGGACTTCTGATTCATATAAGCACTGACTATGTTTTTGGTAAAGAACCATACAATATTCCTTGCAAAGAAGATCAAAAAGGCACTCCAACGGGAGTTTATGGATTAACAAAACTTCATGGAGAACAAGCCATTCAGAAAATAGGTTGTAAATATGTTATTATCCGCACTGCGTGGCTATATAGTGAGTTTGGAAATAACTTTGTAAAGAAAATGCTCAACTTTATTTCAACTAAACCTAAGCTAAAAGTGGTGTTTGACCAAGTGGGTACGCCTACATATGCCAAAAATTTAGCAGATGTACTTTATATGATAGTTAAGGATAGGGCTGATTTTAAATATGGAGATATATATCATTTCTCTAATGAGGGTGTATGCTCATGGTATGACTTTACCAAGATGATAGCTGAATTTGCCTTTAATTCTAGCTGTGACATACAACCGTGTCATAGTGACGAGTTTCCCAGCAAGGTGAAGAGACCTGCTTTTTCTGTACTTGACAAGACTAAAATAAAGGACGTTTATGATATTGTTGTCCCATACTGGACTGTTTCCTTAAAAGAATGTATCTCACACTTACAGTGTTAGTGTATTTACTTATCACTAATGCACGTTTATGAAGGCTTCTACGGATAGCTCAAGAATCGCAAAGAACACTGCTATTCTATATGTAAGAATGCTTGTTATGCTACTTGTATCATTATATACGAGTAGAGTGGTACTTGCAGCATTGGGAGTAGATGATTATGGAATTTATAATGTGGTTGGGGGTATAGTCACCGTCTTGGGCTTTTTGAATGGAACTTTAAGTACAGCATCATCAAGGTATATTACTGTTGCTTTAGGAAGAGGTATAGAGAATGATTTGTATACTGTTTTTTCGAGTGTTTTTTTTGTCAACGTTTTTCTCTGTATTCTAATTCTTATTCTTGGAGAAACGATAGGCCTATGGTTTCTTTTGAATAAAATGGTCATTCCCGAAGGTAGGATGAATGCTGCGTTTTGGGTCTATCAAATATCTATTCTTACAGTTATTATCAATATACTAAGTGTTCCATATAATGCTACTATTATTGCGCATGAGCGAATGAATGCCTTCGCTTATATCTCTTTATTTGATGCATTTGCGAAGTTGGGTATAGCATTTTTGTTAACATATAATATATCTTTTGACAAACTTATCCTATATGCAATTTTATTGTTTTTGATACAATTGACCGATAGGGTGGTTTATGGTCAGTATTGTTTGCGCAAATTTCCCGAAACTAGAATTAAGTGGTGTTTAGATAAAAGCCTCTTAAAAGAAATGGGAACATTTATCCTTTGGTCTTCATATGGGAGTTTGGTTTCTGTCGGATGTACACAAGGCTTGAATATTATACTAAACTTGTTTTTTGGAACCGCAGTCAATGCAGCAAGAGCTGTATCTGTGCAAGTTCAAAGTGCGATTGTTCTATTTGCAGTAAACTTTCAGACCGCCGTTAACCCGCAATTGATAAAATCGTATGCGCGTGGAGAATATGCTATGACAAGGCGTCTGTTGACTACCAGTAGTAAACTTTCATTTTTACTTTTATGTCTATTGGGAACACCTGTGATTGCAAATGCAAACTCAATTATGTCTTTATGGCTTAAGGATGTTCCAGAACATGCGGTTATTTTTGTTCAGATTATGATTGTCATTGGGATGCTACAATCTTTAGCCCACCCTATCCGTATTGTAAATCAAGCTGAAGGTCACATTAAAAAATTCCAATTATGGGAATGCACCTATCTAGCGATGATTATCCCGCTATCATATTTCGCCCTTAAAATAGGGATGCAACCTGTGTCGGTTTTTTTTATTCAACTCATCATTGAATTTTCTGCTCAGTTCATAAGACTATTTATTGTTTTGCCGTACGTTAATATGACTATGCTTGATTATGTGAGGTCTGTCTATTTTCGAATAATACCCGTATTTGTCTTATCAATAGTCTTGGCTTTTTTATTAAAAATGTTGGCTAATGAAAGCATTTGGTCTCTATTTTTGACTTGTGCTGCTACAGTTCTTTTATCCTTAGCCATTGCTTTTGTTATAGGGTTAAACAAATCTGAGAAGAAATGGTTGTTAATTAAGGTACACAACTTCTTTGATAAGTGATAAAGAAGATTGTTCTTTTCATTAGTATATTTGATTCTATGTATATATATTACGTCATTTCTTTTTTTGTGCTCATTCTTTTGTATTCCATATTATATAAAAAATGGGGGATTTCATCTTATTTAATAGCTGTCTATTTGTTGACTCTTATAGCATCTTTGTTTATTACAAATATTGTTGATTTTTATACAGAAAGCAAAGAAGGAAGTATCGTTTATGTCAGCGCACTTTTGTTGTTTTTTATTCCCTACTTGAGATCAGCACCAACAATAAACACAACCCCCAATCCTCATATCATTAAAAAAGTTTCTACTTATGGTAAGGCCGTTAGCTGGGCATTAATTGTATTATCAGTATTAATTCTTCCCGCCATTATACAGTCACTTCAGGCAGGCGCTGCAAATATTCGCCTAGGTTACTATACATATCATGGCAATTTTGTAATAAACTATTCTATTAAACTTATTGATATCATATCTCCCCTATCATATACTCTTATGACACTTGCATTTTATATGTTTGCATTTGTTCAAGGGTATGACAAAGAAAAAACACTATTTTTGATTGCTAGTCTTTCTGCTCCTTATTACGGTATTATGGTTGGCGGAAGAACGCAGATGATATATTGGCTCCTTTCTTTAGTTTTTAATTATATTCTTTTCCGAAGATACCTTCCGAAGCCCAGTAAAAATAAACTATTTAAGTTCCTTTTTATAGTTGTTGCTTTTATCCTTGTATATATTATCAGTGTTACAGTAAATCGTTTCTCGGGATCAGATTGGGGAACAAACGATAGCCTTCTTGTTTACATGGGGCAGCCATACTTGAATTTTTGTTATTTTTATGAAAATTATAATTATCTAACGGATATTAATTTAAGTCGAATTTTCCCCTTAACCGATTCTTTAATCAATGGGACCTTCAGTCTTCAAGATTATCGTGATGATATTTTTTATGGATCTGGAATGAATATAGGTGTGTTCTATACCTTTTTAGGAGACTTTCTAGTCGATATTGGAGTTAAGGGAATCTACATATATGCGATAATCTATCTTATAGTTACTATCAGCGTTTTACATAAGAAACTCTTGGATTTGAGTGATTTATTGTTGGTTGGCATTCTTTTCATAATACCACTGCAAGGTGTTTTCTATTATAGTTTTTGGAAGAAACAGGTAACTTTTTGTGCTTTATTAGTCTTTATTTTCTCAAGATACATAAAACGCCTAAAGTATGATTAAGATTTATACGATAATCGTTACATATAATTCAATGAAATGGATTGAGAAATGCTTGAATTCTCTAATGAAAAGCAGTCTCTCAACTAGCATCGTTGTGGTTGATAATTGTTCGTACGATGAGACAATATCTTTTATTAGAAAAACCTTTCCAACAGTTCATATTATTGAGAATAAAGAAAATAAAGGATTTGGTCAAGCTAACAATCAAGGGATAGAATACGCATTTAAAAATGGAGCCACTCATTTTTTTTTATGCAATCAAGACTTGTATGTTAAAATAGACACATTATCTAAATTAATAGAGGTGCAAGATAAATATTTACTGTCCGTAGTATCCCCTCTTCAAATGAATGGTTCCTTTCAATTTGTTGACCAGAGTTTTTATAATGTATTTATTCGCAATAATCTATTGTTTGTCTCCAATATTATAAATGGCAACTTAAAGGATTACTATGAATCAAAATACTTTCCTGCTGCGGCATGGATTATTTCTCGAGAGTGTATAGAGACTATTGGTGGATTTGATCCTTTATTTTTTCATTATGGAGAAGATGCTAATTACTTAAATAGAGTTTTATATCACAAAAAACTAATAGGTGTTGTTCCTACAGCATTTGTTGGTCATGACCGTGTTTTTAAGGGTAATGTGAATGCATTCAATAAATATTCTCATTTGGCAATTTTATTGTACTTATATAGCGATCCTTCAAATAGTCTTTTTACTATTAATAAACAAAGAGTTAAAGCTCATTTGGTCTTCATTAGGGATATAGTCAAACTATTCTTAACCCTCAGAGTGAAAAATGGTTTGGATCTTTTATTGAGTTATTTCTCATTTTGGGTTAGCCTTGGTAAAATTAACAATAGTATAAAAACAAATAGGGCCTTAGGTCACAACTGGTTGAATTTATAAAATATGAACATAATAAGGAAAATCTTGCTGAAGTATCGTATTTGGAGAGGAGACTCAGATGCCTTTATCACTTTTCTTCGCGATAGGGGTATAGTTATAGGGAATAATGTTCATTTTCGTGGTCCTCAAACGGATTGTATAGATATTTCCAGACCTGCCCTAATTGAGATAGGCGACAATATCGACTTTAATCACAATTTTACCCTTTTGACTCATGATTTTTCTACATATGTTTTCCGAAATCTATATAACGATTTCGTACCATCTAGCGGTCATGTTAAGATTGGTAATAATATTGTTTTTGGCAGAAATGTGACTGTTTTGAAGGGTGTGGAGATAGGAGACAATTGTATTATAGGGCTTGGTTCGGTAATTACGAAGTCTATTCCCGCAGGATCTGTTGTTGTCGGAGCTCCGGCAAAAGTAATAGGCACAGTGGATGAGTACTACAAAAGACGCAAAATTGAATGCGTGGATGAAGCTTTGGAATATGGATGCAGACTAATGGAACGTTACCAGAGAGAGCCAACGATTGAGGACTTTACGGAAGAGTGGAGTTTATTCGCCACAAAGGAAGAATACAACAATAACGCTACGTTAAAGAGATATATCGACTTCCGAATGAAAAAATTAGAGTGTATTTGGGAGAAAAATAAACCATATAATGGATTTGAAGACTTTTTAAAAGCAATACATCAGTATAAAAATGGAAAACAATAAGAATCCAAAAGTAAGTGTTGTAATTCCTACCTACAAACGACCATACACTTTGGACAGAGCTATTAACAGTGTTTTATCCCAGACGTATTCAGATGTAGAGGTAATAGTGGTGGACGACAACGATCCAGATACAGAGGGGCGCAAGTTGACCGAAGAGATAATGTTTCCCTTTACCGACAACTCTCATGTGAAGTATATCAAGCATGAACATAATAAAAACGGTTCAGCCGCAAGAAATACAGGTGCCAGAGCTGCTGAAGGTACTTATTTGGCATTCCTCGATGATGATGATGAATTTCTTCCGAAAAAAATAGAATCACAAGTGAATCGGTTAGAGTCTTTACCAGAAGACTGGGCTCTTTGTTATTCCTTTTATTATACCATCAAGGAAGGAAGTAGCTTAGTGGAAAACAAGGGTGGATTAGAGGGGAACCTATACCTACCCGCTCTAATGCATAAAATAAGCCTAGCAGCAGGATCTAATCTTCTGATAAGAAAAAGTGCATTTGATGCGGTAGGTGGTTTTGACGAATCTTTTGTTAGGAGCCAGGACCATGAACTGTTAACAAAACTGACTCGTAGGTATAAGATAGCTTATTCCGATGAACCAGGCCTAATAGTCCATTTGCATAATAATCATAAGAAGGTAGATTACGAGGTTGTAATAGGACAATACCTTAATTCTTTTAAATGTTACATTGATGAATTATCGGAAACTGATAAAAAAGAGTTCTATCGAAATATCAATATCAATCGATTCTATCATTTTATCCGAGATAAGAAAGATGTAATTGCTTGTATGAAAATGATTGCAAAGAAAGATATTACTTTTAACGATGCCTTTGTGTTAATTAATCAAAAAGGGAAAGATTTTATTCTTCGCCGAATAAAGAAGTGATAGATGGTTATGCGTTTGAAATACATCTTTCTCAGAGCAGTTTTTGTGCTGTTTGCGTTTGTTTGCAATATCTTTGCTGCCTGCGATACACATAGTACTATTCCTGGTGCTGATTCTCCATCATATGCGATACCGGATTACTTTATCAACGTGGTTTTGGAAAAAGAATTATTGGTTGAACGAATGGTGGAAAGTGTGCCTAAAAGTGATTTCAGCAGTTTTGTTTTCTTTACAGATGTCCACTGGGGTGCTAATCAACAGCATTCACCAGAGATAATCAGGCATATCGTTGACCATACTCCCATACAGAATGTCCTATTCGGGGGTGATGTCATAACTGTCAATACAAGAACTGTGGAGGAATCATTGAATTTAGGCAATCAATTTCGTGAAGCATTCAGTTTTTTGGGCCCACGGCTATATTGCTTGTTTGGCAATCATGATGACAATTCCTGTGGCCAAGTATCTATGAACGATAAGCACCTCACAGAAGAACAAGTATATGCTTATTTGCAAAGTCAGATGACCGATGTCCACTATTGGGATTATTATAACTTTTACTACGACGATTCGGTGTCTAAGACGCGATTTATGTGTCTAGATACTGGAAGATGGTATGAAAGGACACTTAGAGGATCCACATTCAAAACAGCCAGATTTGTAATAGAATGTTTATTAAGCGTTCCTGACGAGTGGCATGTTATTGCAGCAAGTCATATTTGGACTAATCTAAAGAGTTTTGATACAGGCGAAACACAAGAATCTACATACGTAAGACCAATAATTGAGATACTTGAGAACTATAATAATAGAAAAGATGCTACTTTCTCGTACGGCAATGAAACCATTCATTACGATTTTACTAATTCGGGAGCTATAGTAGAGTACTGTATAGGGGGCCATACACACTCAGATGCAATTGCTTATTCGAAAGGAGGCTTGCCACTTATTACTGTTACTTGTGACGGACAAATTGAAGTGGCCGGAGGTGCGCCATATCAAACGGGTACCATTAACGAGCAATGCGTAACGATTATTGTTAACGATTATAGGAGTAAGAAAGTGAATATCTATCATATAGGTAGAGGAGAGGATGTGTCTGTTAGCATGTGGGACTCCCCTCAGCCTTTCAATGATTAATTGTATATCGGATGACAAGAGAAAAGAATAATATTATTCTAAGTATTCTTACCAAAGAGAATTCGCTTATCCTGCGCGGTGTGGCAATACTTTTTATAGTGTTGCATAATTTTTTGCATCTTACGATGTTCCATTTTCCGGAAGAGAATGAGATGTCTTTTTCTGTGGACAAGGCAAAAGCGTTTTTTGATTCTCTGACTGGTTTGTCTGGTATTGTTAATGATTTCTTCTCGCACCTAGGCTGGATTGGTGTGCCGGTTTTCATTTTTCTGACAGGTTATGGGATTGCACTTAGAACACCACCTACAGGAGGTAGAAATGTGGTTGGGTTCATTAAGAGGAATTACATCAAGTTATTCGCTTTGATGCTACCAGCCATACTGTTTTTTGCCGCTGGAGATGTTCTTAGGGGAGACATATGGCCGAATTTGATGAAGAGGGCCACTTATTTGACGATGCTGGCCAATTTCGTGTATCCATATGTCTATAGTCTCCCGGGGGTATACTGGTATTTCGGTTTTACCTTTCAGTTTTATTTGCTTTGGGCCTTGTTTGGACAACGTTTCAATGGTAAGAATCTACTAATCTGGAGCGTAGTCTTTCTAATTGGACTGTTTTTCTTAGCTTCCTATGGCCCTGAAGATGCATTATCTATCTATCGTCATTGCTTTACGGGGTGGTTTCCTGTATTTGCAGTAGGCATTTGGATGGGATCTCGATGCAGAAGTACGATTGAGAATCCGATGAAATCCTCCGTTTGGATGGAATTATCACTTTTTGTTCTTCTGCTTGGTCTTATCCTGCTAATGAGTAAATGGCTGGTGTCGTGGCTGTTCATCCCGTTGGTCGCATTAGTCTGGTTTATTGTTATAGGATTGCTATTATTACGCACCAGATACATTTCAACTGCTTTTCGTTGGATAGGCAAGTATGCTGCCTGTCTCTTTGTTTGTCATCCGATTGCCAGATCTGTGGTTTTAGCACTCGTGTATCCCCGTATCCCCAATCTCGCGGCTAATGTGGTTATTTATATCTTTTTATCTATTGTAATCGCAGTCGTATATAGTTCTATTTATAGGTGGCTTTTGTCTAAGATGCAACTAAAGAGCCACTAATTTCTTTGAATCAAGAGCTGACAAGGATGAAAAATAACGCCATATTCTTTTTCGTGGATTCCGTCACTTGGAATTCAATCGAGACCAATCAAGCCAAAGTGAGTCCAACACCATTCCTGGATTCATTGAAAGGGGAGTGTATCACAACAACAAAACTTTATTCACACGGCCCCTATACAGATGCGGCTACCCATAGCTTGTTTACCGGACGCGACTGTCTGGATGACTTTGGCTACTTCTTCAAGTTAAACACGGCGCCAATCCATCATTATAAAGCATTTCACGATGCCGGATATGAGACATACGATTTTAATTATCCATACTATATTATCGGGAATGATGTAGCCAAGTACATCGATCATTCGATATATTCCTCTGGTTTTATCTATGGCAGCGAATGGGGAGGGATCTTCAGTTACTATCACGATATAATACAAGACCGTCCATTAGATAATGATGAACATCTTTTACTGAAAGCACGAATTGAGGTATTGTTTGAATCATGGAAGAGGTATTTGGAGGATGCAATTAATAATCCAGAGTCGATGATGATTCATCATAAGATTCTGCAATCTTACGATGCTAAAGCTGCACTCCAAGTATTGAAGGATGAAGAAACGAAGTTCAATGCTAACCCTGTAGAGTATATCGATGATTTCATAAAGCAGGGACTAGATCACGTTTTAGTGAACTTGGATAATTCCGGTATTGAGACATATATTGATAATGAATTCATAGATAACTACATAGAGAAGAAATATGGTAAGTTCCTCGACCGAATAGCCAGATTAAATTTCAAGGCTAATGTGTTCAAGAATATGCCATCTCTTAAACGTGTTTTCTTCGGATTCAAGAAGTTTATAAAAACACGAAACTCGGACAATCTGCTCTTTTTGCAGAATTACCTGGGAAGTCTTACCACAGTAAGATTGATGCGGAAAAGATGGAAAGAGAAGGGTTGGCAAAATCAACATACCGCCCATATTATGTATGAGGCAGGACTAAAATTATTAGATGAAAGAAAAAGCGATAAACCTTTCTACTTCTTCTTCGATGTTGAGGAACCTCATAACAATATAGCATTTTTCTCATACGATACCCAAGACAAAGCAGTGATCGATGAGGAAATGCAAGTGCTAAAGCAGTATGTGGATGAACTTGGTACCCAGTTTACCGGAAATCTAGTTTATCTTCTTTCTCTGCGTTACTCTGATTATAAAATACAGAAGCTCTGCGAAGAATTGAAAAAGAGAGACCTCTGGGATAAGACTACAATCCTTGTGGTGGCTGATCACGGCTCATCCTATACCTTCCATCCGTTGCACAACAGACGAGTGAACTGCTTTGATGATGAGTGTTACCATATTCCTATGTGGTTAAGGCATCCGGGAACTGGTTGTATAGAGATCACTACTTATCAGTATTCAAAAGATATTCTCCCTACCTTTATGGATATCATGGGATTGGAACCGTGTAAGGAATTTAAGGGACGCTCTATGTTGAGGGAAATAGAACCGAGGAAATATGTTATCGGCGAATACATGGGACCAGGCTGTCCCGATATGTTGAAACGTCAGATTTGGTTCTCTGCTCGTGATGAGAAATACCTGATAGCTTATAAAGTCGGCGTATTTCAAGAGTTTGAAGAAGGTGAGTTGGCAGAGGTCTACGACTTGTCAAAAGATCCGGAAGCCTTTTATAACATTAATGATGTTGTGGATGTAAATACGATAGATTACCTATTGGAGCCTCTTCGGGCCAGACAACTGGAAATCAGAAAAGAGACTTCTTCGTTTATGAACATGTTAAGAAAGAATTAAATACGTGTCATATTATGATTAATTTTACGGTCGGCCCTGTACAGTCAAGTGACGCAGTAAGGGCAATTGGCGCCGAGCAGGTGCCGTATTTTAGAACTGCGGAGTTTTCTGCTCTTATGCTTGAGAACGAAAGGCTTGTGAAAAAGTTCGCTCATACGACAGATGATAGTCGAGTGGTGTTTATGACTTGTTCCGGGTCTGGTGGTATGGAAACGGCCATTATGAACTGTTTGACCAAGGAGGACAAAGCTCTGGTTATCAACGGCGGTTCCTTTGGTGAACGATTTGTAGAACTATTGAGTCTCCATGAGATTCCTTTCACGGAGATTAAGCTGGAACATGGAAAGGCTCTGAAACCTGAACATCTTGCTCCATACGAGGGTAAAGGATATACCGCTTTCCTGCTCCAGAAGCATGAGACCTCAACGGGTGTTCATTATGACATTAATCTGGTGAGTGATTTCTGCAAGCGAAACGGATGCTTCCTGATTGTGGACACTATCAGTACTTTCCTCTGTGATCCGTTCGATATGGCTGCGTTGGATGCCGGCGTGATGATTACGGGGAGCCAGAAAGCCTTGGCATGCCCTCCGGGCATTGCTGTGATGGCCCTTGCACCGTCTGCATTGAAGCGTATAGAGAATACGAAGTGCTGCTGTCAGTATTTGGATTTGAAGCTTGCCTTGAAGAACCAAGAGCGTGGACAAACACCTTGGACTCCAGCTGTTGGCGTTCTGCGCCAGATAAATGTTCGTCTGAAAGAGATTGATGCCGCTGGTGGCGATAAGTCCGAGATTGATAGAACCGCTAAACTTGCCAGGTACTTCCGGAATAAGTTGGTCGAACATCATTTACCGTTCGAGATAATCAGTGAGAGCTTAAGTAATGCCGTAACGCCTCTTCATCCTACTACTCAATCCGCCTATGAGATTTTCTTGAAAATAAAGGATGAGTATGGTATGTGGATCTGTCCAAATGGCGGGAGTATGAAGGATACGGTATTCCGTGTGGGTCATATTGGATACCTTACTGAGGCTGACTATGATAAACTTATTGAGGCGTTCATTGATTTAAGAGATAAGAAGTTCATTTAAAATAGTATGCAAATAGAACTCTGCAAAAGACGGTATTGTACTGGTTGCTTGGCCTGTATGCAAGCATGCAAGCAAGGTGCTATTCACTCAGAATTATCTGATGAGGGCTTTACATACCCAGTTATTGATCGTAGCAAATGCATAAGTTGTCAAGTTTGTATTAAAATCTGCCCCATATTAAACCTCAAGCCTCCTTTTCATTACAACAGTGATAGCCGATGCTATAGTGCTTATCAAAAACATATAGATGTGCGCAAGCGGAGTTCCTCCGGTGGAATGTTTTACACACTTGCAAAATATGTTTTGTCGGAAGGCGGTGTTGTTTATGGTGCAGCTTGGACATCAGGATTGCATTTGAAACATATTGAAGCGAAAGATGAAAAGAGCTTGGAAATGCTTCTGCGGAGTAAATATGTACAAAGTGACACTAGTGAAGTCTATGCGCAAGTAAAAAAACGGCTGGATGATGGAATGAAGGTGCTGTTTTGTGGAACGCCTTGTCAGGTGGCCGCCATGAAGTCTTTCCTCCGGGGAAAAGAATATAAGAACCTTCTCTTGGTAGATGTAATCTGTCAAGGTGTTCCATCACCGACCATTTTCAGAAAATACATAGATGAGATTGAGGAAAAGTATAGGACTAAAATTGTGGATGTTATCTTCCGTTCAAAGAAGTATGGATGGCGAAGTGGTTTGTTGTTATTGTTATTACTTTGCGAGGATGGAAGAACAATTGAGATAAAGTACAAGAAGAACACTTATTACAGGGCCTTCTTGAACAATTTCTTCATGCGGGAATCGTGTTATGAATGTCAGTTTAAATCTTCAGGAAAGGGTTGTTTTTCAGACATATCGTTAGCTGATTATTGGAGAATAGGGACAAACGTACCATACCAATGCTCGTCATACGAAAGTGGTATTTCGGCCGTTCTTACAAATACTCCTAAAGGAGAAGTTTTATTTGACGCTATTAATAAGGACATTGTATGGGAAAGGCGTTCTTACGGTGAGTTCTCAACTAACGATGGCGTAAGAGTCGCAAAAAAGCCAATGAAGTGGAAAGAAGCTTTTAATACAGCTGCTAATAGTTCTTTTGATAATATTCAGAAGATTTATTATCCTTATTCTTGGCGCCATTTTTTATCTGACTGGTTAAGTATTCATTTTTCACAACAAACGTTAAATCTAATAAGAAAATGGTTAAGAAGGTAGCTATAGTTACTTTTCGTTTCCCCAATTTCGGAACCATACTACAATCTCTTGGACTTCAAGAGGCTCTTCATAAAATAGGCGTTGAAGATGTAGAAATCCTTGATTTCCAAAATGAAGGAGAGCAGTCTGGGAAAACAGCTTTCATAGAAACAATGAAAGAGCAAATCAGAGCATATGGCGTTCTTAAAGGGACTTTCCATTCTGCCATGGAAGTAGTATTCGCCCTTCGTGCTCACCGTGATATGAAAAAGGACCATTCCTTCGAAAGGAAAAAACGTTCTGAATTTTTTTCGCAATTCGAGAATAATAATCTTAAACTGTCGATGCCCATGACATGTGCAGATTTACGGAATGTGGTTTTTGTAAAGTCCTTATCCTATGATTGTTATATAGCAGGAAGTGATCAAATATGGAATGAGAAATATACCAGTTGCCTGGATATTTTCTTCTTAAAGTATATGCCTGATACTGCGATTCGAATGAGTTATGCTGGAAGTTTCGGAAAAACTTTTCTTGAAGAAAAGAGAAAACCATTGTTTGCCGAACTTATAAAAAATATAGATCCAATTCTTGTTAGGGAACAAGGCGCTAAGGCTATAGCTGACGAAATCTCCGGCAGAGAATCTATCATCGTCCCGGACCCGACCTTACTCCATGATAGACAATTTTGGACGAATTACATGGAAAAACCCGAAATATTCGATGATAAGGATTATATTCTTGTTTATTCTTTAAATCATGATTTGAAGATTTACAATGAAGCCTTGCGACTTGGAAAGAAGTTTAATAAGAAGGTGGTCGCTATAAAGAGGCATTTCTGCCCGCCATATAATAGAAATATTGAATGGCTATATATGTTAGGCCCTCAGCATTTCCTATATATGATTAAAAATGCATCAATGGTTATTACAAATAGTTTCCATGCTGAAGTTTTTTCTTTAGTGTTCAACACACCGTGCTATCCTTATTTAGATAAGGCGGAGGGTATTAATGAGAGATTAACATCCTTGCTTAACATAATGGGTCATGATCATGTTGTCACTTACATTGGAGAGGGGCATGTTAATCCTATTGCAGATGATTATGATTTTATTATGGTTAATGATCGTTTAAAGAAGTTCAGAGAAGACACTTATAACCTTCTATTGTCTAGCAATTGGCTGACAAAATGAGAAAAAAATATAAGAAAAACAATATTTGAAATAATGGAATCAGACAACAAATACGGGCTCTTGGAATGTCAACAGAATTTATTGCTTCTTATGTCTGTTTTTGACAGAATGTGCCAAGAGAATAGTATTGTATATAGTGCAGATAGCGGCACTTTATTGGGTGCAATTCGTCATAATGGATTCATTCCATGGGATGATGACCTTGATATTGTTGTTCGACGCGAAGATTATGAAAAGCTTATGAGGCTGGATTTCTCTAAATATGGCCTGAAATGGGTTAGGAAGGTGTGGATAGAGTCCCTTTGTTTTGCGGATGAGTCGAAAATGACGACAAAGCCTATCTTGGACATCTTTATTCTTGATCATACGCCTGACAATAAGTGGAGGAGAAGAATAAAATTAGCCCGCATTATGATTATTCACGGTTTGTGGCATCGTGATTCAACAACCTCTTATAAATCAGATTCTCTAATCAAGAGAGGATACTCATTTGTTTTAGGTAATTTTGGGAAGCTCTTTTCTGATGAGCAGATTTTCAAAAAATTTCAAAGAGTTTCCCAAATAGGGAATAACAAACCAAGTCGTTTTGTGCAGTGCTATAATTATCTAACTCATGAGCTGCATGTTTTATATCCGAACAATATATTGGATAGTGTGAGTCGCCACCAGTTTGAAAATATTGAGATAAACATTCCATCAGAATTCGATATTTATCTAACAAACTTATATGGCGATTATATGACTCCAGTACAAACGAAAGCAAAAGATGAATAATAAGAGCTATCTTCATAACTGAGTATTTACCAATAAAGTAATAACGATGAAAAAAGTAATCACTTACGGTACTTACGATTTGTTCCATCGGGGTCATTATAACCTCCTAAAGCGGGCGAAGGATTTGGGAGATTATTTGATTGTTGGAGTAACGACCGACAACTTTGACCTCGAAAGAGGGAAAATGAACACTTGCAACAATGTTATGGAGCGCATTGAAGCCGTGAAGGCAACTGGCCTGGCCGACCAAATCGTGATAGAGGAGTACAAAGGTCAGAAGATTGATGACATTCAAAAATATGGAGTTGATATTTTTGCCATTGGTTCTGACTGGGAAGGATACTTTGATTACTTGAAAGAATTCTGCGAGGTGGTTTATCTTCCCAGAACACAGGGGATCTCCTCTACACAGTTGCGTCAGGAGCGACCAACTGTTCAATTAGGTATTATTGGAACAGGTAGTATTGCATCCCGCTTTGTGCCGGAATCGGAGAATGTGAATAGTATACAGATTACTGCCACATTCAATACGAATCAAGCAGAGAATAAAGCCTTTTGCACACAGTATAACATCCCATTGGCCGCACAAAGTCTAGAGGAATTGTATAAGGAATGCAATGCTGTATATATCGCCTCGCCGCATTATACACACTATGAGTATGTGAAGTCTGCATTGGAAGCTGGAAAGCACGTGCTGTGTGAAACCCCATTTGTGTTCTCAAAAGCTCATGTCGAAGAATTGTACAAAATGTCTGAAGAGAAGGGATTGGTGTTAATGGTTGCTCTAAAGACCGCTTATACACCGGCTTTCGGACATCTGTTCTCTTTACTGAAATCCCGTGTAATTGGTGATATCGTTGAGGTGAACGCTTCTGTAACTACGCTGACGGATGAGAGTTCTGAAAAATTAGATAGCAAGCGATTTGGTGGTAGTATGAGCGAGAATGCTTGTTTCCCGCTTTTGCCGATATTCAAGTTCTTGGGCTTGGACTTCCGTAATATCAACTTCTACAGCAAAATGAAGAACGATGTGGATATGTTCACTAAGGCGGTGTTCCGCTATGATCATGCCGTTGCATCGTTCCAAGTGGGGCTGGGTGTGAAAACCGAAGGCTCTATGACCATTGCTGGAACTAAAGGCTATGTGTATGTTCCAGCCCCCTGGTGGAAGACAGATTATTTTGAGGTTAGGTACGAGGACCAGAATCAGAACAAGAAGTACTTTTATCCGTTTGTGGGTGAAGGCTTGCGCTATGAGATCAAAGATTTTGTGGCTTCAATTCTTTCCAGTGGCTCACATTTCAGCAAGGTTTCAAAGAACGAGAATGTGAGAATGGCTGAAGTCCAGGAGTTGTATATCAAAGGTGTCAACTTATACAAGTTATAATGCCTAAACTCTTGCAAATAAATATTACAGCCAATTGGGGCAGCACGGGTAAGATTGCAGAGTCTATTGGGGTGGCTGCGATGACACGCGGATGGGATAGCTTTATCGCCTACGGTCGCTGGTGCAATCCTTCGCAGTCACACCTAATCAAGATAGGTGGACGTTGGGACAAGTACCTCCACTTTGCGGAGCAGCGCATCAGGGACAATGAGGGCTTATGCTCTAGGTCTGCAACGCAGAAATTGATTCGGCAGATAGCGGAGATTAAACCCGATGTGGTGCAATTGCACAATATCCACGACCACTATCTAAATTATCGTCTACTATTCGAGTACTTTAAACAGACCGGCATCAAGGTAGTCTGGACGTTCCACGACTGCTGGGCATTTACGGGTCATTGCTTCCATTTCGTGACCAGAGACTGCACGAAATGGCAATCGGGATGTTACGAGTGCCCGATGCGAAGTGTGTTGCCAAAGACATTGCTGGACAGGTCAAAGGAGAACTATGAACTGAAGATGCGGTTATTCGATGGTTGTAAGGACTTGACCATTGTCCCTTGTTCGGATTGGTTGGCTGGATTTGTCAGGCAGTCATTCTTGAAAGACAAACGGATTGAGGTGATTAAGAATGGCATTGACCTCAGTGTGTTCAAGCCTGTCGAGAGAAAGAAAGAGGATGGCCATTATGGTGTCCTGGCGGTGTCGAGCGTCTGGAATGAGGAAAAGGGACTGTTTGATATATTCAAGTTGAGGGAGCTGCTGCCTTCTGAGTATTCCATAACCATCGTTGGCCTTTCTGCAAAGCAGAAGGGGCAGTTGCCTTCAGGTATCATAGGAATTGAGCGTACACAGAATGTTGACGAGCTAGTGCAACTATACTCCGATGCTGACGTGTTGATTAACCCTACTTATGCAGATACCTTCCCGACAATCAATCTTGAAGCTTTGGCGTGCGGAACACCTGTGATAACCTATCGCACGGGTGGCTCACCAGAGGCTGTCTCACCAGAGACGGGTGTCGTGGTTGAACAAGGCGATGTGGCTGGGATGGCAGATGCGATTTGTGGTATTTGCAACAAAGGAACAGATTACTATACAGAGGCCTGTCGCAAGAGTGCAGAGGAACATTTCGATAAAGACAAGTGCTTTGAGAAGTATGTGAAATTGTATGACGAGTTGATTGCACACTGAATATGAAGATACTATTTGTCTGTCAGTACTTTTATCCCGAGGTGTTCCGTGGCAATGACATTGCATTCCACTGGGCGGAAAAGGGACATGACGTGCATGTTGTATGCGGCATCCCGAACTACCCTGACGGGAAGTTCTTTGAAGGATATGGGCTGTTTAGGCGCAGGCATGAGGTGGTGAATGGCGTGAAGGTAACTCGGCTTCCTATCTTCCCTCGGGGGAAGGACAATAAAGTGATGCTGATGCTGAACTATTTCAGCTATCTGATTGTTGCATGGGTATGGATGCTGTTTCACTCTATATTTCACAAGTATGATCGAGTGTTTGTGCAGCAGCTCTCTCCCGTGATGATGTCAGCTCCAGGAGTGTTGTACAAGCGATTGCGTGGAGTACCGCTCTATACTTGGGTGCTGGACTTATGGCCGGAGAGCTTGACTGCCGCGGGGGGTATCAACAACAAGTACGTCTTGGGGTTCTTCAAACACTTCGTTAAGAGCGAGTATAAGTATTCGGATAAGATACTAATCAGTTCCAGAAGTTTTGATAAAAGTATCTTGGAATATGGGCCTTATGAGGATAAGATCGTGTATCATCCTCAGTGGTCCGATGGAGTAGATGGCGTAGAGAAGGCGCCTGAGAATGCTCCTTCTATTCCTGATGGCTTCAGATTAATGTTCGCTGGAGCTGTTGGTGAGGCACATGGCTTTGAATGTACTATGCAAGCAGCATTACTGACCAAAGAGCACAAAGATATTAAGTGGATTATTGTAGGTGACGGCCGCCGTTTAGAATGGGTCCGTGGCTTTGTGAAGGAGCATGGACTTGAGGAAACTGTGTTTACGCTTGGACGTTACCCGTCGGAAACTATGCCCTGGTTCTTCGCGCAGGCGGATGTGATGCTGGTGACATTGAGTGATGACCCGTTGTTCAAATTGTATGCTCCAGCAAAGATCTCATCTTATATGGCGGCAGGAAAACCTATCGTGGCCGTGCTGAATGGTGAGGGCGCTGAAGTGATCCGCGATGCGGATTGCGGATGGACGCTGCCAGCTGGGGATGCGGAAGGCTTTGCGCGACTGGCAGTGGAATTATCGAAGATGGACAAAGTCGTTTTAGAAGAAAAAGGGCTGAAAGCAGCTGTGTATTATCAGCAGCACTTTGTGAAGGAGACCTGTCTTGCGAAGTTGGATGAGTTGATGGGCATCAGCAAGTAGAATAATGAGATTAGACAACAATCAACAGGCTTTCTTTGCACTATTACGGGCTGGACTCTGGGGAAAGGAGGTCCAGCTCGTGCCGTTTGGACAGATTGATTTTGCCAAGGTATTGTCTCTGGCACAGGAGCAGTCTGTCGTAGGCCTGATTGCTGCCGGTCTGGATCATGTCTCAGATACCAAAGTCGCCAAAACGGACGTCCTTCAATTCATAGGACAGTCCCTGCAATTAGAGCAGCAAACTACCGCCATGAATTATTTCATAGGGGTGATTGTAGACAAAATGCGGGAGGCCGGTATCTACACACTACTGGTGAAAGGCCAAGGAATCGCCCAGTGTTATGAGAAACCGCTTTGGCGATCCTGCGGGGATGTGGACTTGTTCCTGGACGCAGAGAACTATAAGAAAGCGATAGACTTCCTATCTCCGATGGCCAAGTATATCGATGAGGAGGACCACACCAATCTGCATTTAGGAATGACCTTTAACCCTTGGTTAGTGGAACTCCACGGGACACTGAGAAGCGGTATCGGAAAGCGTATTGATAGTGTGCTTGATGCCATTCAAGAGGCTACTTTTATTGAAAGACAGGTCCGGGTCTGGAAGAACGAAGATATCGATGTATTCTTGCCCGCAGCCGATAATGATGTCATCTTTGTCTTTTCTCATATATTGCAACATTTCTTTAGGGGTGGCATTGGACTGAGACAAATTTGTGATTTATGTCGGCTCCTGTGGACCTATCGCTCTGAAATTGATGTGAAGCTATTAGAAAACCGACTGACCCAAATGGGCTTGATGAGTGAATGGAAAGCTTTTGCAGCTCTTTCTGTCGATTATCTTGGAATGCCGGTTGAAGCTTTGCCCTTATATGCTTCTGGCAAGAAGTGGAGCAGAAAAGCCTCACAAATCTTATCCTTCGTCCTGGAAACCGGCAACTTCGGCCATAACCGGGACAAGAGCTATTATAAGAAGTATCCGGTTGTGATTTACAAAGCAATCTCTCTTTGTAATAATACTCGGGATAGTATGCGACATTTCGCCATCTTCCCCAAAGATGCAGCAAGAGTGTGGTTCCTTAGGCTGAGAGAGGGGGTTATGCAGGTGGTGGAGAAAGGGAGGTAAAGCACATTTCGCTATGCTAACGGCTTTCAAACGCTGGGTTTTTAATCAACATAGGAATTTTGTTTGGCTTTTATCACATATAGGGAAGCCTGTAAAGTCCTTTCAATCGAAAGAAAGCGAGCTTTATGTTATCACAGTCGCATACAACCACGTGCAGTTGATAAAAAAGCAGATAGAATTGGTGAAACTGCACGTGAAAGATAAGAACTATCTGCATGTTGTGGTGGACAATTCGCCAAACAAAAAGGCACGAAAGCAGATAAAGGTAATATGTGAAAGAGAAAAGGTCGGCTATATGCCAGTCCCTATGTTTATCGACAATTTTACCTGCCACAAAATATTCGGAAATGGATTGTCACATGGTGCTGCCCTGAACTGGATGTTCTATCACTTCCTGAAGCAGCAAAAGCCGGTAAGATTCGCACTCATCGACCACGATGCCTTCCCCATGGAGGATTATTCATTCATTGACAAACTGGGAGACCGTGATTTCTATGGCGTAGAACGCATCCGAAAGGATGGCTGGTATGTGTGGCCCGGCTGGTGCGTTTTCAGGTTTGATGCAATAAGTAAATGTCATCCCAATTTCTTACCCTACTATCTGAAAGAGTCTTTCTTGGATGCTGGCGGCGGTAATTACCCGCGCTTCTACAGCCGATATGATTTGAAAACCGTCGAGTTCCCTCCCGTAGTCACCAAACGCATCAAACACACAAAAGAACTGTCCACCTACAACGACATCTACCACGGAGATTGCGTGCAACTGATCGACCGCACCTGGCTCCACCTAATCAACGGCTCGAATTGCGCCAAAATCCCCGGAAAAGAACAACTCGTCAACAAAATGATCGACAACATAGACAAGCTCTATGAGGCTGTGAAAGAAGAAAAGTAATATGATTATAATGGATAAGAACAGTCTGACAAGCAGATTAAAAGATTTCCTGGAACACGAAGCCCGTTCCTGCTCCATGGACTTCGGCTGCGTGACACCTCTGTATGTTTATAGGATGTGGGGAGGAAGCGCTTCCCTTGAAGAGATCAAGGATGCGATGGATGATGTCAGAAGGATGATATAAGATAAAGGGGCAACAACCGGGATGGGATATAAAGACAATAAATGGAGTTAATCCTGCTTAGGCATTTTTTAAGGGCATGCTATAGGCGGCATTAGGCGTGAGAATCTTCAGCAACAATGCCTCGGAATGGCAAATCGACACGGTGAGTAAGTATGACAAAAAGCTGAAAGAAGAGGAAATAGAACACTCGTCACTTTCCCCGGAAAAGAAAGAGAACAAAAAAACAGCTGTGGAAAGAATGGATTGAGGGAATGAGCAAAGGATATATAGAAGAACCGAAGCGAGAAGGGAGATTAAGATAGTAACAAATCAGACCAGAAGAACCTATGTGTTACCAAAAGATTTTATAGTTATTTGTTATTTAAATATATGTGTAAATCAGAAAAAGATAATGAGCGTAAGCTAAAGAAAGAATGGCCATCTGCTAGGGTTGTATTCCTGTTTATGGGCATTGTGTTCTCTCTTACTATGGCATTTTTAATAGTGTGGCCACTTTTACAAAAGAAGGCACCAATCCATCAAGTAAGTATAGAACTTACAATCCCTCGAGACTCCATAGAAGTAAAGCAAATCTTGAAGGAGAACGATGCAAACATAGAGAGACTATGTTTGGATTTGAGAAAGCAGAGTCAGGAAATCTCGGACAAGTATGAGTTGTTAATTAAATCTCATGAATCTGAGACAGATTTCTTTAAACTTGTTTCATGCATTGCTGCTTTTATTGCTGCTTTACTTGGTTTCCTTGGATACAGGACAATTAAAGACATTGAAGATAGAGTTGAGAAATCTGCTAAAATTAAAGCAGAAGAAACGGCAAAGAAGATTATTGAAGAACAAATGGCTCTAACTGTAGAACAGAAACTCAATAATATGGTTACCAACTCTGTGGCTGGAGAATTGATTCGTAGCCAGATAATGGGTAGAATTACTAATGAAATATCCAAGCCACTTGAGGATAGGATAGAATCACAACAAAGAAGTGTCGATTTTCTAAAAACTTGGGTGAATAAGATTGAAAAGGGGACAGTAGATTATCCTAGTGTAGAGCAAGAGGATATCTCAACTGAGGAACCAACGCCTGCACCCGTATTTGAGGTTGCAACGGAAGAAAAGGAAGGAGGTGAATGATGGTGAAAGCATTTGTACAACAGAGATTCCCGAAAAGCAATAAGGCTGTTATGGTGGGAATGGTTCCGTTTATGGAACTACAGGATAAAGTGTGGCTGTCATATAGAGAAAAATCTTTGTCGGAAGTGATTGATGAGGAAGGGAAAAAAACAAGTGCATATCAACGTCAAATTGATCAAAGAAGAGTAAGGTCAATAGCTCAATTTATAGTAAATAGCTTAATTGCTAATAGCAGAGGAGGCGCTGACGTTATTTTCCCGAATACCATTATTCTTGCTATTCCAAGCGATGATGAAATCGTAAACGAAGGTGAAAAGAGTAACAATGAGATAATATTTGGGGAAGAAGACTTTGTTCGGATTAAGGTTGCGGATAATACTATGATAGTAGATGGACAACATCGCTATGCTGGAATGAAGTACCTATATGAAGAAGCCAAGAAATCTGCTATGGTGTTTGGCTATAATAGTCAAGCTATCATAGATTTCATAGAACATTATGAATTTAGTTGCTCTATACTGTATAACTATGATATGTGGGAGCAGGCTCAAGTGTTCGCTAATGTAAATTTCAATCAGAAGAAAGTTAATAAGTCTTTGTTCTACGATATATATGGCGTTTCTATACCCTTAGATGATTCAACTGTCATCCCCAAACAAAACGAGATTTATTTTGCTCATTCACTTGTTGGATTCTTGAACAGTAGCGATAAGTCTGTGCTTAAAGGGTATATTAAGATGTTAGGCACGGGCTCAGGCTATGTATCACAAGCATTCTTAGTGGAAGCTTTAATGAAATTAATGTTACCTAACGGGATTTGGGCTGATGCTTTAAATATGTTGATAAACCGCGACACGCACTATAATTACGTAGCTCTAGAATTGATAGCATATTTCGCTTCAGTGAAGAAAACGTTTTATGAAATATGGCCAACTGGTGAAGAGCCTAAGCCTACCTCAATTATTTGTAAGACTACGGGGCTTGGTGCCTTAATCTTATTGTTGTCTGAATTACATAAGTCAATTAGTGATAAAATACTTGATCAAGTGAAAGCAGATAGTTTCTCTAATGCTTCATATACCATAATGAAGGATTATTATTTGGCAAAACTTGAACCACTTGGCTCTTACATTAAGGAACTGTTTTCTTTGGATGGCAAGTATTCTAGAGGCGCAGGTTTTGGCCAGCAGCGTAGTCTTTACAACAGGATGATGGATATTTTATCTGAATCGGCATAGCCGATTATTTATACTAGAATTGAAAAACAAAACACCATCTTTTAATGAAGTTCCATTTACGGATTGGAGTAATTAGTCTTTCCAATACCATAGAAGGTTACTCATCTCACTCCTGATATAATTCATGACATCGATGGGGCAAATGCTACTGCTTAATACCTGTCGCCAATCGCGGATTTCTTATCCCAGCTTGGAGTTTTATAGGTTCTTGATTGTTGGCCATTGATGAAGGGTTAGACCATCGTCTTCATTATAGGTCTTAATTATTCGAAAACGAAAATGACAATATATGATTTGGACATACATTATCATCGCTGCGCTGCTCATTGCAGCAGAGTTGATCTACTTCAAGATTGCAGACAAGTGCAACATCATTGACAAACCCAACGAACGGTCTTCCCACACCCGCATCGTTCTGCGTGGCGGTGGAATTATCTTCGTCATCGGCCTGTGGATTTGGAGTGCGTTTTTCGGTTTCCAGTACCCGTGGCTGCTGGCAGCAGTGACGCTGGCTGCCGGTGTCAGTTTTGTGGACGACATCCATTCGCTGCCTGATAGCGTACGGTTGGTGGCACAATTCCTCGCGATGGGTATGATGTTCTGGCAGCTGGATATGATTCATCCGAGCCTGTGGTGGGCAGTGCTGCTGGCGCTGGTTGTCTGCGTCGGCGCCACCAACATCTATAACTTTATGGACGGCATCAATGGCATCACAGCGGGCTATTCGCTGGCAGTGCTGGTGCCGTTGCTGCTGATGAATCGGTCGGATTCATTCACCAGCGAAAGCCTGATCATCGTGACAATCCTGGCCGTGCTGGTGTTCAGTTTCTTCAATTTCCGGCCGAAAAACAAGGCAAAGTGCTTTGCCGGCGACGTCGGCAGCGTCGGGATTGCGTTCATCCTGCTGTTCCTGATTGGCTGCCTGATAATGAAGACCGGCGACATCACTTGGCTGCTGTTCCTGGTGGTCTATGGCATCGACGGCTGCTGCACAATCCTGCACAGAATTATGCTCCACGAGCACCTGGGCGAAGCGCACCGCAAGCACGCATACCAGCTGATGGCAAACGAACTTGGGATGAGCCACGTCGTGGTTTCGCTGCTGTATATGGCCCTTCAGCTGGCCATTTCACTGGTGATGATCTACCTCATCCCCAATACTCCCGCAGCACATTGGATCTACCTGGTTGCTGTGCTCATCGTGCTGGCAGCGGCATACCTGCTGTTTATGAAAAAGTACTACCATCTGCACGAGGAATACCTTAAATCGTTGGCAAAATGAATGTAAAGATTACCCAAGCCCTGCTGGACGATTTGACCGCCCAGGCCAAAGCCTCGCCGCGGCTGAGGATGAATATGGACCTTCGCAACTCGCCGGACGACCAGAGCCAGCGGATGCTGAATGCCATCGAGCCCGGCAGCCCCCTACCCGTCCATCGCCATCCCAGCACCTCCGAAACCGTAGTATGCCTCCGCGGCCGGCTGGTGGAAGATTTCTACGACGAGTCGGGCCACACCTGCGTTGAATCCATCGAGCTGGCCCCCAACGGCCCGATAGTGGCCGTCAACATCCCCATCGGCCAATGGCACACTGTCCGAGTCCTAGAGAGCGGCACAGTGATAATGGAAGTCAAGGATGGGAAGTATGAGCCGACGAAAGCGGAGGATATGAAATAGACAAGTTGCCAAAGAGGATAGTCAGGGCGCTTCTTGTTAAAGCACATCGTGCTGCAGCAATGGTCATAACGCAAGCAATCCTTGACGAACTGTCCGCCCAAGCCAAAGCCAATCCCCGCTTACGGCAAAATCTTGACCTGCGCAATTCTCCGGCAGATTTGAGCCAGCGGATGCTGAATGCCCTGGAGCCCGGGACCGTGATGCCCATCCATCGGCATCTTTCCTCCTCAGAAACAGTAGCCATATTACGTGGAAAGATCTGCTGGCACTTCTATGACAATTCAGGAAAAGAGACGGAATCCGTCGTGCTGGACGCCAATGGTGAACCGAGATGCCTCAATGTGGAAAAAGGAAGATGGCATTCGCTGGAATGTCTAGAGAGCGGGAGTGTGCTGTTTGAAGCGAAGGATGGAGCGTACAGGCCGTTGACGGAGGATGAAATCTTTGAGAAATGAAAATGAAGAGCGAAAAGATCATAGCTTTGGCAAAAGGAGTGGGGCTTTTTGCTCTTATTTGTTTTGGCCGCAGAGAAGGGCGAAGGAAGACGGAACCATACCTATCGACATAGTCAAATAGTGAAGAAATATGATTACGCTAAAGGACTTGAATGATATCGCGGAAAACAAGATTAAGAATGAGACGCAGAAAGCAATCATCAGGTCGAGTTTTCCTCTGCATATCGCAGAAAGAATGTGTGCGGCCATAGATGGGCAAGAGAAGATGGAGCATCTTATCCGCTTCCTGAATGAGTATAACGAGTGGATGGTGCAACAGCAGATGCAACAGGCGGCGGTGATGGAGTTTTTGAGGGTGTATGGGAAGTGAGGAATGGAGAAGGGGATTATGGAGATGGTGAAAGGTGTGGTGTTTCTGCGATTAGTTGGTTGAGGCCGCGGTGGAGGAAGAAAGATAAAAACAATGAGTAGATTTGTATTACGTAAGCTGATACTGGATAAGGCTTGTGGAAGCAAGCTGAAGATTCTGGAACCCGGGGAATATGTTTTCTCGGATGATAAGTATGATGCTTTCTTTATAGATGGCCTGTCAATACAAGCGGTAGTCGGGAAGAACGGTAGTGGCAAGTCTTCGCTCATTGAAATGCTGTTCAGGATGTCGAACAACCTTGCCGCCCTGATGTTCAGAGGATACCCGCGTCCCGCAGCAGAACAGGTTTATTTCGTAACAGATGTGGTGGGTGAGCTGCATTATGAAGTGGATGGCGTTCGCGGTATATTAAAATGTGAGAAAGAAGGTGTTTCTCTGCAATTTGGTGACGAATCTTTTATTTGGACACTTGAAACCCTAGAGTGCCTTCACCAGAATCGAGGCGTAAAGGTAGACAGAGAGACACGGTTCCGTAAAGAAGTTGAGGCGGCCGCAGATTTCTTCTACACAATAGCCACCAACTATAGTATGCAGTCGTATATAACTGATGACTATGCCAATGAAAAGTTACTGGGTTGGAACGATGAGAAAGGTAAATGGACTGAAACACATGATGCCACCAGTTGGATAGATGGCGTGTTCCACAAGAACGATGGCTATATGAGTCCTATCGTGTTGAACCCATATAGACATGAAGGTTCGGTGGATATGGCTAAAGAAGAACGGCTAACGACGAGCAGGCTCTGCGCCCTTTTATGGGAGTCAAGACAATCGACTGACGAGGAGCAGCTAATAGAGGGTTACCGGCTCTTGGATATAGGGTATGATTTCTTTAATTGGCCACTGATTCAGAAATTCGACAAGAAAGCGATGAAGGAACTGCCAGACGGGCCTTTTTCTTCACAATTTCTTTGGGCATATAATCAGGAAGCAAGCATTGCAAAAAGCATTCTCGATGCGTACGGACTAAGCCTTAACAGGCAAATGAGTTTAGTAGAACAAACTCTTAGAATATATCTTGCATACAAAACGTTGAGTATAGCAGGTAAATATCCATCATACAGCCATTTTGAGCCTTTGGGAGACGTAAATCTGATTTTCCAATCGAAAGCAGAAAAGTATTATCACGACCAAATACCCGAACTGGTTGAAAGAATAAACGAGGACGAATCACACATCACGCTTAAAGTTAGACAAACGAGAAAGCTGATAGAGGCCACTCTGCAACCAGATTACAAGCAGCAACTGGAAGGCCGTTTTACATATGGCAAGTATATACAAATGCTTGGTTATCCAGAAAGAGTTGACAGGATAGAAGAGCGAACAGAACTCTTGCCTCCTCCGGTTTTTCGCCCCCACGCCTTGCTCATTAAGAATGATGTATATAAGGAATTGATGGAGGCCGTTTCAGATGAGCAGGAGAGGAATAGCCTATTATTTAGTAAGGCTATCAATCTTAATCAACTAAGTTCTGGTGAACGACAGTTCATTTATACTACCAGCACATTAGTGTATCATGCAATGAATTTGAAGTCGGTACCTGTAGAGACGCGGGTGTCATATAAGAATATTTGTATGGTGCTGGATGAGATTGAGATTTGTTTTCATCCCGAGTATCAAAGGTCTTTCATCAACAAATTCGTTGACTTGATGAAACGTACTCGCTTGACAGAGAGCTTTGGAATCAATGTGCTGGTTGTGACGCATTCGCCCTTTGTCCTAAGCGATATACCCCAAAGCAATATTATGTATTTGAGAGAAGGATATCAGATGACTAAAGATGAACTTGTTGCTGATGGGGTGACAAATCCCTTTTGTGCAAACATCAATGACATTCTTCACCAAAGCTTTTTCTTGGAAAAAGGATTTACGGGAGAATTCGCAAGGCGGAGAGTGGTGTCGTTAGCCTGTTATTTAAGAGGAGACGAGAATAGAGATGGATGGACAGTAGATAAGGCTAGAAAGTTTATCAATGAGATAGGAGAACCACTGCTAAGGGAGCAATTATTGGAAATATACAAGGAGAGTCCGATTGCTGGAGTCCGGGACAAAATTGCTCTATACGAGGATGAAATTAGAAGACTGAGAGAGGAAAGATGAGAAGGATTGTTCTTACGACTGTTATCGAGGGGTATGCTAATGAGTATCTGAATGATTTACGGGCATTGCAAAAGAAACCCGAGGAGCAGTTAGTGTGGCTTCGTGACCAGTTGCAAGGTGATTATTATGACTATGTGGATGTTATTATCCGGAACTATGCAGAGATCATTAAGGCAAAGCCTGATGATATAAAGAATAATATAGCAGCTTTGTTTGTGGTTTTTAACGCAAGGGTAGATATGTCTTCTCTGCATACCTTGCAGGTATTGAAGGAGGATGGAACAACAAGGCCGGAAACCAAGAAGTATTACCAATGGGTAACGGATGCGTTAGGTTATGATATTGTTCAGGAAAAGGTGTTTCCGAAGTATATAAAGAAGATGGGCATCAAGAGTTGCGTTTATTGTAATGCCCAATATGCTGTAGCAGCTAAAAAGGGGAGCACAGACAGAGGGAAGGCTTTTCGATCGACATATACGATAGACCACTATTTGCCGAAGTCGGATTATCCCTACTTGGCCACATCATTCTTTAATCTCTACCCGGCCTGTTCTACGTGCAATCAGATGAAGAGTCGGAAAGCTCCTATGTTTGAGTTGTATATAAAGCCTCAAGATGCGATCGTGTTAAGAAATCCATTTGTGTTCAGGCTGGATAAATTATCATTTGTAAAGTATAGCATGAGTGGCCGGGCAGAAGATTTGGATGTGAAGTTGGAAACTCGTAGCGGTTTGCCTGTTGGTGCCATGGATGCGGCCGCATACGAAGATTATTTTCATATTCAGAAACTGTATACCAATTATAGCGATATTGTGGAGGAGGTGATTTGGAAATACAGGGTGTACAATAAGGCCGGAAGGCAGGCTTTGATGGATGGTTTTGCGGATGTTTTGCCTCATAAGTCAGACTGGAATAGATTTGTACTTGGAAACTACGACCAAGAAAAGGATTTGCTGAAGAGGCCGTTGGCTAAACTGGTACAGGACATTGCAAGGCAATTAGGTATTATTTGATTATGTTATTGAATGGCAGAAGCATTTGACTTTAAACTGGAAAGAGATTGGTTTCAAAAGATATGCTCTAAAAGCGAGTTAGAGCGTATTCTTAATGTTCGGAATGCACAAGACTATATTTTGCGCATGAGGGCCGAAACCATCGCAGACAATAGTCGGCTTTACAGGGTGTTTCTCCATATTGTTAAGTATTATGAAGATAAAGGATTGGAGTGGGCGCTAGAGAAATACTTTACCGCCTACAACTACATTGACGTTCTGCATCACCTGGATAAAGAGAAGGAGGAGTTGTGCCGTCAGGTGAGTTTTGGATCTATCATATCAAACGACCCCAACGGACTCATATTTGAAACACCATACGGAATCTGTTCGACATGTAGTACGGTACTGAAAGAGTTTTCTAAGTTTTCGATGCTTGCGCTACTTGATTTGGATAACAGAGTCCCTATGGACGTAAGATTGCAGGCGATGAGGATTGCTATCAGAATCATGTTGCGAAAAGAGTCTTTGGATTTTGAGGTAGATCCAAGAGGCATCATACCAGAAGATGTTTTGAAGGCGATCAATCCAATATACCCTCAGCAGATAACGTTCATAGCCGCGCATGAATATGCACATCTGATAAATGGAGACTTACAAAATGGGGCGGTTGTAAAACAGGCTGTATTAAAAGCCCACTTTGAGGATCAGACGGACTATAAGATGATGAATGCTTACAATGTGAGTCAGAAGCAGGAATTCAAGGCAGATGTGGACGCGATGACTTATCCGAATTGGGAAAGTGAATGGTATTGCCGTTTGTATTATTCAACCATGATGTGGTTTGCATCGTTGGCTATATACGAGGCGGCCGAACACACGATGTTTCCTCCCGTTGGCTATCAATCACATCCTGGGGCAAAAGCGCGGTATCAAAACCTATTGGAGAATGCGCCAAGACCGGCTGATTTTGATAAGAAGCTCTATAGTGAGACCATTCCTGAGTTGATTAGTTCCTGGGAACAGATTATGATACAAGATGTGATGGATAATTTTGACCTGTATGAAATGTATGGCTCCAATTATTTGGCTGCGCCCAATACGGAATGGAGAGGACCAGAATTAGTGGATAGGGTGGATTATTGAGCATTAGTGATGGTATTGACTTATTCTTTGACACTGCGAAAGGCGAAGATGATTTCATATTTGCAGTTATTGCTGATAGTAATCCTTCAACGGATACGCTCATTCTTGGTATTCCCACAGACGAAGCGGTGGAATGGTGCTCCTACATTGTCTTTCGGAAAGACAACCTTAATATAGGTGAGAATGACTCAGAACATTGATTTCAATAACATTCGCCCATTAGGCTCTTTGAACGACGGCTTCGAAGAACTGGTTTGCCAGTTGGCGCACAAAATGATAGTGCCAAATGGCAAACGTTTCGTTCGTAACGGAAGACCCGACGGCGGCGTGGAGTGTTATTGGGAACTTGATAATGGTGACATCTGGATGTGGCAAGCCAAGTTCTTCCCTAACGCTCTTGGCGCTTCTCAGTTCAACCAAATTGATAACTCGGTGAAAACGGCTCTGAAGCTGCACAAAAACGTAAAGAGGTATTATATTTCACTGCCGCAGGATTTGCCTGATGTCGGAAAAGCAAAAACAAAATCAGCCCGAAAACGTTACGAAGAAAAGGTGGTGCAATGGAAAAAGATCAAGGGGGCGGAAGAGACAGAATTCATCTACTGGGGAAAGCACGAAATGCTCACGCTTCTCGGTAAAAAGGAGAATGAAGGTCTGGTAAGGTTTTGGTTCAGCAAGGAGGAATTTACAGAACAGGACTTTGATAATCAGAATAAAAAAGCCATTGATGCTTTGGGTGCAAGGTATACACCGGAGCTAAATGTGGAACTTGATATTTCCAAGGCATTTGATGGATTGTCGCGAAACGAGAGGTTTAAGACAAGATTCAAAGAACAATTATCTAAGCTCGTTAAAGTCTGGAAACAGCTTAATCTCCCAGAGGAAGACCGGAAGGCAAAGGAATACGAACAGCTTAATAAGGCTGTTTCCGGAATGCTTGAATGGGGCGGGAGGATAGATCTCGACGGAATAGAAACGGTACCCTTGGGAGAACTTGTCAGAATAGTTGAGCGGACTGTAGAGTTGGCACAAGCCTTTATTCAGTATCTCGAGAAGAAGACCCCAGAACCGAGCTATACAATCAGGGGACTAAGAGAGCTTTGCTATGAATGTAATAGTTTCTCCGAGTATCTTGAAAGTACAGAGTGTAAGGCAGTCAATGAGCCTATCCTCCTTGTCAACGGGGAAGCGGGAGTAGGAAAGTCGCATCTGTTGGCTGATGTGGTTGAACGCCGAAGGAAAGAGGGATGTTACAGTTTGTTTTTCCTTGGGCAGCACTTTAATGCATTGGATGACCCTTGGACACAAATCTTCAAGCAACTGAAGTTTTTAGGGGGAGAAGAAGAATTCTTACAGGCATTGGAAGCCAAAGCAGAAGCGTCAGGAAAGCGTATTATTATCTTTATTGATGCGCTAAATGAGGGTGGAGGAAGGAATCTATGGCATAAGTATATTAAATCGTTCGTCAATCAGATCAAAAAGCACCCTTGGTTAGGATTGGTCATATCAATTAGGGCCACCTATACGAGAGCTATTCTTGGCGACGACTGGCAGGAAAAGTATACAACACTGACTCATAGGGGATTTGAAAGCAAGAGCTTCGAGGCTATAAAGCTTTTCTTTAAAAACTCGAATATTGCGCTGCCGTCTGTGCCTTTACTTCTTCCTGAATTCAAGAATCCGCTTTTCCTCAAACTATTCTGTGATGGGTTACATACAAACGGCCTGACCAAGATAGACGAGGGGATGCAAGGTATTACTGCCGTGTTGAGGCTGTTCATTGATGGTATCGAGAAGGATTTGTCATCACCGGACAAGAGAGACTATCTTCCAGAACTTCATCTTGTTCAAAAGGCTGTAGATAAACTGATTGACTATCAGGTGGAGAACCATTCTACGGAAGTGCCGCTTGATAAGGCAATAGAGCTGACGGACAGCGTGAAAACCGATAAATTCAGCGAAGGTGAATTGCTAAATGAATTGGTGTCGTATGGCGTGCTTACCCGTAATTTGCGGTATCGGAGTGAAGGGGAATATGAAGAGGTTGTTTATTTAGCATATGACCGTTTCAATGATTTCCTTACTGCTCAGCACTTATTTGATAAAGCAGAAGATGCTGGTCGTTCCATTAAAACCCTGATAAAAGAGAAGAAGCATCTTTGGTATTACGCTGGCATACTTGAGGCGCTGGCTATCATCGCCCCTGAGAAAACCGGGAAGGAATTATACGAAATCCTTCCGGAGTGGAAGAATTCGGAGTATGTTATTGATAGTGTGCTGAAGAGTTTGCTATGGAGAAAGAAGTCAACAATAGACAAAAAGTTGGTTGATTATTTCAACAAGCGGATGACCGAACAACGTTTATGGGAATTTACCAGTATTTTGATTCAGGTGGGTCCGACGGTTGGCCACTACTTCAATGCGGAGTTTCTCCACCGGAATTTGAAGAGTTGGAAAATGGCAGAGCGTGACTATCGATGGTCAATCGTTCTTCATTACTTAAGCGGAGATAAAAACAATGCCGTTGAAACACTTATCTCTTGGGCAAAAGAAGACTTTGGAGAAGTAATAATTGATCCCGAACCGAAATACTTGACGGCTATCGTGTTGGGATGGTTTGCCACCTGCATGGATAGAAGAATCCGTGATAATGCATCGAAAGGCTTGATAAAACTGGTGCGCGATGATGCGGACCTGATGATTAAACTGATCGAGATATTTGACGGCGTGGATGACCCGTACGTGATGGAGCGTATTTATGCCACCGCATATGGATGTGCCTTACTTTCAAAGGAAACGGAGAAGCTTCCTGCATTAGCCTTAAGCGTTTATAATCATATCTTTGATGTTGATGGGGAAGTATACCCTGATGCAATGGTCAGAGATTATGCAAGAGGGGTTATCGAATACACGCTGACCATATTCCCCGATTTGAAATTGGGAGATAAGCCCTATGCACCTCCGTATAAGAGTTCTTTTTCTGGGGAATATCCTACCGATGAAGAAACGCAGGCATACTCTAAGAAAGACAAAGATGGTAAATGGATTACGCCTGGCATAGATCTAATTCTTGCCTCGATGGTGACGGAACACGGCTATAGCTTGTATGGAGATTTCGGCCGTTATGTGTTTCAAAGTCATCTATACGGATGGGCGATAGATCCGCAGAAGCTCAGTAATCTGGCCGTAAAATGGATTATGGAACAGTATGGGTATGATGAGCAGTTGTTTGGAGAATATGATAAATCCATTGATAGAGGTCGGATGCGTCAAGTTTATCCTGGAGAGCGGGTCGGAAAGAAATACCAATGGATAGCCCTGCACGAAATGGTGGCCAGATTGTCGGACAATGTACCAATGCAGGATAGGTGGAGTGGCAAGGCTATACACTACGGCGGTACGTGGGAACCATATCTTAGGGACTTTGACCCCACGATGCTTGTGAATGAGCAGATGAAAGCTTGGTATGAGGAAGAGTCCAAGTATTGGTGGAACAATGTGGAATACACAGAATGGGGTGCAGATAAGGCGGAATGGTCTAGGAGATATGACAAACTGCCAGATCCTACAGGGATTATTGAAAGCGAGGATGAAAATGGTGTGCATTGGATAGCGTTGCAGGCCATGCCGGACTGGGCGGAACCTCACGAGAAGAATGATTTATATTGTAATCTCTGGTACCAGATAAGGAGCTATATCGTTGACGAGGATAGTTTTGATGCTTTTTGGCTCTGGGCTGAAAGAAAGGATTTCTCTGGAAGATGGATGCCGGAAGCATCTGACCGTTATGAAATGTTTGGAAGGGAGTATTATTGGTCATCGGCATATCAGTATTATGATGAGGAGGGGATTATCAGACGCGATGTATATGAAAAGGATAAGATAATAGCGGAAGTGGAACTGCCTTGTGTGAAGTTCCTATGGGAGTCGGAGTATGATTATTCAAAGCCTGGTACCGTATCCTATCTGAAGCCATCCCGCCAGCTGTTTGAAGGATTGAGAATGAGGTATTCGGATAGGGACGGTGAGCTATTGGATGCGGAGGGTAATCTATTGTGCTTTGATACTAGGGTGAACTACAATAGCCACGGCTATTTCCTGGTGCGTAAAGACGCATTATTACAATATCTCCACTCCAATCATAAAAGGATTATGTGGGCAATGATAGGGGAAAAGAACCTGAGTGGTCCAATGATGCCGCATGGGCACTGGCTTGATCTAAGCGGTGCATATCACCTTGACGAGAATGGTGCAGTTAAGGGAAAGATGCATGCTTATGTAGAGGGAAAGGCCGTCCGAAAAAAGGACGCAAAGAAAAAGAGTTCCTGAGTATGACTCAAGATGAAAGCTGGCGGAGGAAATATGAGGAGGTGGTGGAGTTTGTAGAGAAGAATAAAAGGAATCCTTCGAGGTACGATGATGAGGAGAGAGGGCGGTATGGCAATTGGTTGAGGCATAATAGGAAGCTTTACAACGCAGGACTCCTGAAAGAAGAACGAGTGGAGAAGTTTAGGGATATGATGGAGATGAAGGAACGGTATAGGAGGAGGAATCAATATCGGTAGTATTATTAGATGTATTCAACAATCAATAATCCACTCTACCAAAGGATGCTGAGACCTCAAAGTCCCGCAGACTCAATCGGGTATCTTGAATACATGATAGATTTCTATTTCAAGGTAATGATCGCGTTGGGGAACGTGGGTTTCAAGTCTCAATTCCGTGCACAAATGACTTCTTCCCTGCAAATGATGTTTACCAAGGGAAAGTCGATGCGTGCTTTGCTCGATGGCTATAGTCATAAATGTGGTAATATCACGTTAAACAGCCAAGCTGACCACACGGTCTTATTCACCATAGTAAGGGCTGCGTACGAACAACTCTGTGCTTTCGAGCTCCTGTTTATGATTCCTGATACCAATGACAAGAGAATAATCTTGGAGAATGCTTATGTGGCAGCTGCCCAGGTTAATCGATTAAAGGGATTTACAGAAGAGGCACTTACACGCTATCCGGAAGAAACGGCAGAGACAAGGGGGGATATCGAGTGTTGTAGAACGGAAATCCAAAAGACAGCATTATATCAGTCGTTGACCGAAGGAGATAAAGCCAAACTGGAGGAAACGGTTTTCAAGAAAGGTGAATACCAGATCGTATTTACGAAAGAAGGAAAACTAATACCCCACGTGGGATGGGACCAGGTTCGAGACTACTGCCTGTTGAATACAGATGCTCTTCACGGAGTGTACAGGTATGCATGCAATATGGCACATCCTTCGTATCTTGGCTTGATTCAGTTTCACGAGGCTTATAAAGAAGGGGCGATTGGTGAATTGAATGATACGGCACTCACGCAAATGATAGCAATTATGAGTGTATATGTCATGGATTTCTTAGAGGCTTATCCTGAAGCTAAGTATGTGTACGATGAATTGGATGATGAATCTCAATTCATGGTGCGGATGTATAGTGAATGCTTTAGGAATAGCTCAGAGTTAACAAGAAAAAGCAAATGAGCGAGGAGACTTAGGCATATGGTGCTGCTGCCTCTCCGGCTGCACGATGTGCGCGAGGAGCGGCGGGCTCTGATGGGGCGAAACCTCAGCAGTTCCGGAGAGGAGGAATACATGTTAACGGAAGCTTGAAGTGCAGTGATTTCGGCAACTTCGAGTGCAGTGTTTTCGGAAGCAACACTACAGTAGATTCGGCAACAATGGTGCAGTGATTTCAGCAACAATGCTGCAGTTGTTTGCAAAGGTAGTTTATTAT
>JAEEGL013862255.1_pt1 | contig 42246 bp, 35 predicted proteins | sample 9134231 | NCBI WGS metagenome assembly JAEEGL01 (sample SAMN16246548, study PRJNA631951) | gut metagenome | biome: gut microbiome; feature: rumen; material: fiber-attached | host: Bos | place: Iran: Karaj | collected 2018-10 | reverse complement strand
CGACGGGGCGGCCGGCGTCGCGCCGGGCCGCAAGGGGGGTGCCGGGCTCGATTTCGAGGCAGTAGGCGGAGAGGTGGCCGGGGGCGAGGGCGAGGGCGGCGTCGAGGTCGGCGCGGAGGGTGTCGAGCGCGTCGCGGACGGTGGGCGCGGCCCAGCCGTACATGAGGTCGAGGGAGAGGTCCGGGATTCCGGCGTCGCGGGCCATGGCGACGGCGTCGCGGATCTGGCCGGGGGTGTGGATGCGGCCGAGGGCGGCAAGGACGCCGGGGGAGAAGGACTGGGCGCCAAGGGAGAGGCGGGTGACGCCGGCCTCGCGCAGGAGGCGGAGTTTGGCGGGGGTGAGGGTGCCGGGGTTGGCTTCGACGGTCCATTCGAGGATGCCGGGGCCGCCCCAGCGGGTGGCGACGAGGTCGAGGAGGCGGGCGAAGGCGTCGTCGGGGAGGGCGGTGGGGGTGCCGCCGCCGACGAAGATGGTGGAGGGCGTGAAGTCGGAGGGCGCGGCCTCGGCTTCGCGCCCGATGCCGCGGAGCCAGGCGGCGACGAGTTCGGTGTCAGCGGCGGAAGGAAGGGAGTAGAAGGCGCAGTAGGCGCATTTGCGGACGCAGAAGGGGACGTGGATGTAGAGGCCGCAGGTGCGGGAGTTCATTCTGCGGGGGCTCCGTCGGGTGAAGGTGTGTCCGGCGGGGCGAGCAGGTCGGTCCAGTTTGCATAATGGGCAGGGTGGCCTTCCTCGAAGGCCCCCATCCACGTCTGCCGCTCGTACAGTTCGAGCTCCGGGGCATCTACGAGGCCGACTACCGAGACATCCAATGCATATCTTCCGAATCGGTCGAGATAGACGTGGTTGCCTCCGCTGCCCTCATGGATTTTCGTGGCATAGAAAACGGCAATCGGATTTTTCCCTCCCGGGATACCCCGCCCAGTCCGGGAGAAGCCGTCATAAAGCAGGATGCGGAAGTCTCCGTCCTTCTCCTTGTCCACCCGACCAGCGATGGTCCTGTCATCCGTCTCGAAGCAGAAAACGGTGTCGCATGTATCGGAGTAGCCGGGCGCAATCGTCGCACGTTCCATTTCGAGGAGCGCCTCGCGAAGGGCCTTTTCCTCGGCGGACTGGTAGTTCACGCATGAGATCAGTCCGCCGTCCGCCAGCGTTCCGTCCACCCAGATGTCTCCGTTGTCATACATGACTCCGCGACACCCCATCTCCTGCCAATCGCGCGCGAACCGCCCTTTCCTCATCTTCTGGCAGAAGGGTTCGTCGAAGATGGTCCAAAAATAGGCGGCGAATTGCTCCTCATTTTCGAGGGGAGGAAGCGGAGCTTCCCGTTCGAGGGGATAGCGGACGTACGCCGCGACGGTTTTTGCATCGCCGTCCTCGATGGCCTGGGCAAGGCGGGCGATGGGGCTGGCCGCCAAATCCCTGGGCCTGACCGAACTATCCGACACGTTCGCCGCCAAACTGCCGCATGCCACCATCCATGCCGCGAACATTACGGCAAATCTTTCCATGACGCTGTTTTTCATCTCGCTTCTCCTGCATTCACAACCGTCGGACAGAATACTCCCGGTCCAGCGCCTGTGCAATGCTGTGCCTGGAGAAAACCAGGAGGGCATGGCGACACATTTCCGGCAACGGTTCGGGCTTGACTATGCGGTGCATTTCAGTGCATTCACGGATTTCGCAAAAATGGCATTTGAAGGAAGGCGAGACATGAGAAAGAGCTGGAGAGATTGGTTCCGGTTTTTCAAAGGCAAAACAGCTTTGCCGCCGGCGGAAGAGAGTCCGCTGTGGGAGGTGCGCGACCGGGTGCGGAAGGCCCTGGACGAACGGAAGGCGGATTTCTGCGCGTGGGCCCGCCCCCGCAGGCGGCATGGCCCCTTCACGGAGTTGTTGAGGGATATCGATCCGGATATAGATCAGCATGTGGACCCCCGCGACCTTGAGGAAGTGGAGCCGGAGGACGAGGGGGACGTCTATTTCTTCGACGGCGGCATCCAGTCGCTTGCCCACGTCACGTTTCCGCCCGGCTTCCGTCCGGCCGCCAAACTGGAATCGTGCTGGGGCGATTCCCGTGCCGTGTTTTATGCGGAAGAAAACGGTCGCCTTCTGCCCCTGGAAAGCGCATTGCGCCTCGACGGAACCCCGGATGCCTACTGGGAAGCGGCCGTACTCTGGTTCGAAGCGGCCCAATTCTACCGGTTCGGTCATGCAAACTACGAGTACATGGAAATGGTCCAAGACCTCCGCAGTTTCTTGCAGCACTATTCATTCTGCGGTGATTCCGGAGAAGAGATTTTCAAGTCTTTGTCCGATGCCGCGCGCATGCAGCTGTACCAGATGAAATTCCGCCCGGAAGTGAACCCCGCCGCGGACGGCTGCGAAGTGCAGTTCACGACATTCGCCCCATTCAGGGGCTTCTCCAGGCTTCGTCTGGCCATTACGAAAACGGATGCCGGAATCTCCATTGCGGCACACACCATTGAACATATTCCCTACCGTTGTTCCGTCATGTTCTGACAAGGAACCTGTAATGAAGGAATCCTGGGAGGGAAGCAAAGGGGGAATGTTGGTCTGGTGGGAACGCTAGCAAAACGCCACAAGGGGGGCACGCGAAGGAGTGCTTGCTTGGTTGTCAGGGGGGAGGAATGCGCGGCAACGCAAAGCCTGTGTTTGTGAATTGCTATTAGCAAACGAACAGCGTGACGCCAGAAAACAACCCGCCAAGGAGGCCCCATGAAACCACGCATGAGCTTGTACTCAGGAATGATGATGTTGACGGTTTTGATGACATCTGGCCCTGGAAGTGCGCAACCATATCCTCCACGTCGGTACTACGATACGACATTCACTTCCCCCTACACAACCCAGCGGCCCGACACATACAGAGCCCCATCAAGTTACTACCAGGCAGCGTACTCTCCAGCCATTCGGCAGACGCGCGCCGCCGAAGCTCGTGCGGCAGAAATCTCAAGGCGAGCAAACCGGCGAATTGCAGAGATTGAAGCCCGTGCTAAACGACGGACAGATGAAATCGAGGCCAGAACCAGACGGCGGCTGGACGAGATTCAAAGGCGTATCGCTCGGCAAACGGAAGTGGCCTCGCGGCAAGCCGCTCGATCCTCATGGAACCCATCCCCTGCGCCGACATGGGAAAGCTCTTCTTGGCCAGATGAGGAAATCCCTGTTTCTACAGAGGACACCTTGGCCATCAGGTTGCCCCCGGATGTATACGTATTTTCCGACATACAAACGGACAGCGGTTTTGTGCCCCAAGTGTTTGCCACGGATACCCGGGCATTGTTCATATGGCCGCTTGCATACGGTGACGATGCAAGAAATGCGGCGATGAACCTTGTCGCCGTAAAGAATGAATTGCTGCGTTCGGAACCAGACGCAACCGTGGAATTGATATTACTTTCCGACAACGGTCGAGCCCGCGGCATGTCGCAGTGGCAGTCGCAGGGTGTTCGTTGCATGGATGAGTCGCAGTTCTCCGCGTTTTCCGAGAGATTCTTTGCTGCATCCGAACAGAACCGTTCACGTGATGGGGAAAGCCGTTCTATGGGTGCGGGAGGAACCGGGAGGGAAGCCCCATGGAGGACAATGATTGCGAAGGCACGGGACGGCGCGGCAGCCGTCACAAATTATCTGAAAACGGCGCCGTGGTGGGTCTGGACGATTGCCGGCCTTCTGATCTTCGTCGCAGTCTTTTCTGCTTGTGTCAGGGACGCAAATACGCATCCGTTCCAGACACAGGACGGAAACCCCTGGGTGAGGGACCCCTCTGGCCGCTAGTCCATGGGAGAGCTCGGCAAGCAATCCAGAAATTCCGACATTGCCCCTATTGCTTTTCCAGCTATGGTTATACTATCATTCCTGTGGTTCCATCGGAAAGAAAAGGCAACATGCAGATAATCCTCAACGGCCCATGCACAGGTATGCTTGTTGTGTCGTTGGCAATGGCCATGACATGAATCTCTTCCTCCAGCTGTTGGGCAATGGCATCGCGCAAGGCGCGGTGGCAATGCTGTATGCTGTTGGCTTCGGGGTCGTGTATCGGTCCTTCCGGACATTCCACATCGCGATGGGGGCGCAGTTTGTCTTTTCCTGCTATGCGTTCTATCTTTTTGCCTCCCTTTGGAAACTGCCGCTGGTGCTGGCCGTGTGCGGTTCGTTGGCGCTGTCGGTCCTGTTTGCGGCGGCAATCGAGTTGACCGTGTACCGTCCGTTCTTCCGCAGGCACTGCTCCTCCGGGGTAGTGATGATTGCCTCGCTGGGCATCATGATTGTCGTTGAGAATGTGATAGCGCTTGTCTTTGGGAACGAGGTGAAGACACTTTCCAACCAATTGGAGCCGTCCGTTGCGTTTGCCGGACTCAGGTTCACACGCATCCAGATTTTGCAATTTTCCGTCGGGCTTAGTATGTTCTTTGGTGTCGGTGCGATGGTGCGCTTCGGAAAATGGTTCAAGGCCGTCTGGGCGATGGGGGATCAGCCGGAGTTGATACCCGTCCTGGGGCTTCCCCTTATGCGGTTGCGCCTTCTGGTGATGTCCCTGGGAGGCATTCTGGTCGCCGTGGCTGCGATGTTGATATCCTGGGACATCGGCATGGATCCGCATGTGGGCATGCACTATCTCCTGCTTGGCTCCGTCGCCGTGTTTTTCGGTGGAACGGATCGGTATTGGGCATGGGGAGCGGGTGCGATGCTGCTCGCAATCCTCCAAAGTCTGGCCGTATGGCAGTTCTCGGCTCGCTGGAATGACCTTGTTACGTTTGGCGTCCTGATTTTCGTCCTCCTGTTCCGTCCGCAGGGACTTTTCGGCGTCAACAAGCGGCTGGAGGAGGCAAAGTGAACTATCTCCTCCACATCGGCGTGATGCTGGGCATCTACGGCATGCTGGCCCTCTCGGCGAACCTGCTCGTCGGCTTCGGCGGACTCCTCACGATGGCGCAGGCCGCATTCTACGGACTCGGGGCTTACGCCTACGCCCTCCTGTCGCTCAAGCTCGGCCTGCCGTTCCTTGCGGCGCTTCCCGCTGCCATCGCGCTGTGCGCGTTCGTCGGCTGGTTCTTCGGGCACGCCGCCCTGCGATTCCGCAACGAGGCGTTCGTGCTTGCGACGATTGGCTTCCAGATGATTGTTTACGTGACGTTCTACAACTGGACCGGGCTCACGCGCGGCCCCTACGGCATCTCCGGCATCCCGCGCCCGTCCTTCTTTGGCTTCGGCGTCGAGACCGTTCCGTCCTTCTTCCTCTTCACGGCTTTCCTCTTCGCGCTCGTTTTCGGTTTCATGCACCTCGTCTGCGCCAGCCCGTTCGCGCTTTCGCTCAAGGCGCTCCGTGACGACGAGGCGGCGGCCCAGACGCTCGGCATCCATCCCAAGGGCCAGTACATCCGTGCGATGGTTCTTTCGGCGGCCGTGGCGGCCGTCCCGGGCGTCTGTTTCGCGGCCTACATCACCTACATCGACCCCACGAGCTTCACGCTTTCGGAGTCCATTTTCATCGCCTGCATCCTGCTCGTCGGGGGTTCCGGCAACATGAAAGGGCCCATGTCCGGCGTGGCATTCATGATCATCCTTCCCGAGGCCCTGCGCTTCGTGGGCCTGCCGGACGCCGTTGCTGCGAACCTTCGCGAAATCATCTACGGCGTGATGCTGATCGTCCTGATGTATTTGAAACCCAAAGGGTTGGCGGGGTCGTATGCAGTCAAGTAGCGATTCCCTCCCCATCGGGTCCGTGGAACTGCGGGTGGAGAATGTGTCGAAGAGCTTCGGCTCCTTCCGGGCGCTCCGCGATGTCGATATCACGGCGCGTCCCGGCCGGGTGACGGCGCTTGTCGGCCCGAACGGCGCCGGCAAGACGACGCTTTTCCACGTGATTGGCGGCAATCTCGCCCCGGATTCCGGAAAGGTCTTCCTGGACGGCACGGATGTCACGGGGCTGCCGCCCTACAAGATTGCCCGTCGCCATGTCGGGCGGCTCTTCCAGGACGTGCGCGTGTTCCCCGGGCTCTCCGTCGCCGAGAACGTCGAAGCCGCCTTCCTCGACCGCCGCGACTACGGCCTTTCGACCACCCTCGCGTGGTGGCGGGCGCCGGCCCGCGAAAAGGATCGCCGCGGGCGCGCGATGGAGTGGCTGGACTTCGTTGGCTTGGCGGACAAGGCGGACGATCCGGCGGGCGAGCTTTCCTACGGCCAGCAGAAGCTTCTGGCGCTCGCCCGCATCGTCGCCCTCCGCCCCGCGCTCCTGCTCTTGGACGAGCCGACCGCCGCCCTTTCGCCCGCCATGGCGAAAAAGATGGTTTCGCTCGTCAAGCGCCTCGTCGGAGAACTGCATTTGACAATCGCCCTCATTGAACACAACATGGGCGTCGTGAAAGAACTCGCGGACTACATCTATTTCCTGCATGAAGGTACCGTCCACACGCACGGCACCCAGAAAGAGGTCTTGGACAATCCCTCCGTCCGCGAACTCTACATGGGCCTTTCGGGAGGGATGTCGCTGTGACAGACACGCGTCTTTCCGAATTGCTGAAAAACGGCGAGGGGCTCACGGCGGAGTTCAAACGCTGTTCCGGCCGTGTCGAATCCGATGTGTTCGAGTCGATCTGCGCATTCATGAACCGGTTCGGCGGCGATGTGCTGCTTGGCGTGGAGGATGACGGGACCGTTGTCGGCGTGAAAGGCGATGCCGTTGCCATCCGCAACAACATCATGAATGTTGCGAACGATGGCAACTTGTTCGATCCCGTTGCCTACATCGCACCGGAAATCGTGGAACATGAAGGGAAAACGCTCGTTCACGTCCGCGTTCCCGTGAGTGGCGAAGTCCATGCCTACAAGGGCGTCGTCTACGACCGCAACGGCGATGCCGACGTCCGGGTGCGCTCGACAGCGGCGAAGGGGCTGATGATCCTGCGCAAGCAGGGCATTTTCACCGAGCGGAAGATTTATCCGTATGTGGCGAAGTCCGATTTGGAGCTATCCGTCCTGAAGCGGCTTCGTGTCCGCGCTCAGAACAACAGCCGCGACGAACGCCGCCATCCGTGGATGGACATGGACGACGACCAGCTCCTGCGCAGCGCGAAGCTGGTGGGGACAGACCGCGAAACCGGCAAGAGCGGTTTCAATCTGGCGGCCGTCATGTTGCTGGGGACGGAAGATGTCATCAAGGACATTTGCCCCGCATATGTCACGGATGCCATTTTGCGTGTCAAGAACCTCGACCGCTATGACGACCGCGACATCGTCACCGTCAACTTGATTTCCGCCTACGACCGCCTCATGGAATTTGCGTGCAAACACCTGCCCGACCCATTCTTCCTGGAGGGGGATGTCCGCAGGAGCCTGCGCGAAATCATTGTTCGCGAAATGGTCGCGAACACGCTTGTCCACCGCGAATTTACGAGTTCGCGTCCGGCGAGGTTCGTCATCGAGCAGGACCGCATGTTTGTGGAGAACGCTTGCCGTGCGTCCAGTGGCGATGTCCTGACCCCGGACAACTTCACGCCGGAACCTCGGAACCCGATCATCGCCAACTTCTTCAGGGTCATTGGCTATGCCGACCAGCTGGGTTCCGGAGTGCGGAATCTCTTCAAGTATTCAAAGGCATACGGCGGCGCCGACCCGCAATTGACGGACGGGGATGTCTTTCGGACAGAAATATCGCTCAAGGCCCTGAATCTTGCCCCGATGGGGATGGAAGTTGCCCGGAAAGGCACGGAAGTTGCCCAGATCGATCTGGAAGTTGCCCAGAAGTCGGCGGAAGTTGCCCGGATGTTGAGAGGGAAGGGACGTCGCGACGCCATCAACAATGCGCTTGCCGTTTTCAGCGCATTGCAACGTGATGGCAGTCTCTCCATTGAAACGCTTTCATCAATCACGCACCTCTCGAATGGTTCGGTCAAAAACGCAATCCGGTTGCTTCGTCTCAATGGAATCATCACGCGCGAAGGTTCAGATCGTGGCGGTCGATGGGTGGTGCTTGCATGAACGAGCTGCTCAAGATAGACCACCTCTCCTGCGGCTACGGCGACCGCCCCGTGCTGGATGGAGTGGACCTCTCCGTGCGCGAAGGAGAAGCGGTCCTGCTCGCGGGGCCGAACGGATGCGGAAAGTCCACCCTGCTGAAGACCGTGATCGGCGAGTTGACACCAACGGCGGGAGACATCGTCTTCGGCGGCGAGTCTCTTGCCGGCAAGTCAGTCGAGGAGCGCGTGCGGGCGGGCATCGGCTACCTGCGCCAGACGGACAACATCTTTCCGGGACAGACCGTCGAAGAAAACCTCCAACTCGCGGGGATGTCGCTGCCCAAAGCATCGTATGACGCCGCGCGGGACACGATGCTTGCGCTCTTCGATGGCCTCAAGCCCAAACTCGGCCAGCGCGCCGGAGCTCTCTCCGGGGGCCAGCGACAGGCACTCGCGCTCGCGATGGTCTTTCTTCGCCCGCAACGGCTCTACCTCCTGGACGAACCGACGGCGGGGCTTTCCCCGAAGTCGGCGCGGATCATCATTGACCGGGTGCGCCGCTTCGCCAAAGAGGACGCAAAGCGCGCGGTTCTGATGGTAGAACATCGCCTGGACCTTATCTCCTGGATTGACCGAGCCGTGTTCCTTTCACTGGGCCAGATTATGGCTGAAGCCGACAATCCTGCCCAATTCTTGAATGCCGAGTGGTTGATGAAGAACTATTTCAAGTGAACACACAGAGACAGTATGCTACAAGATTGCGAGAATTACAGACGGGGTAGTACATGAAAATCAACAGTGGTTTCATATAAGAAATCCATTTGTAAAACGACATCTACGACAGCATCATTGATTGGAAATACATTTACCAGGAGTATCAACATGAAGAATAAGAAGGTGTTACACATCCTCGTCATCATGGTTCTGCTAGCCATTGTCGCAATCAGAATCTACAAGTATTACCAACAAGTATCGGATGATAATGTCTTGCGTATCGGTGCAGTTTTGCCCCTAACTGGAAATTTAGCTTTTTTTGGTGAGGCGTGTAAAGAGGGGATTATTTTGGCGACAGAAACGTTCAGCAGAGAAAATCCACATCATAAGCTGGCTGTATTCTTTGAAGATAGTAAAGGGACTGTCAAAGATAGCATTGCGGCATATAATAATTTGAAAAGCAAAACGCCGATTTCTATGCTAATATGCATATCTTCTGTATCGGCAAAAGCTATAGTCAATCAAGACATTAAGGAGTTGACTCTCCTGACGTTGGTTTCTGATCCAACCATAACTCTTGGAAATACGAATGTCTTCAATATGAACATTGATTTACGCCAAGAGCTTCAAGCCATGTGTAACCTCTGGGTTTCCAAAAAGATAAAAAACATCTCTCTAATATATCCAAAGGATGAATTGGGAAATGATGCAAGAGAGATTATATTGGATTTGGCAAAAAAGTATAGTCTTACTGTCGCGAATGAAGAAGAAGTATCGTCATCAGACAATATCAATGCCGCTGTTGCCAATATAATCTCATCTCAAAGTGACGCGGTATTTGTATCTACGCTTGGAGGCGGGGCGGCCTTGGCGGTAAAGCGCTTAAGGGAACTTAAATATCATGGGGATATTTGTGTTTCGATGGCTTTTAACTCTCCAAATATCATACAGCAAGCAGGAGATGCGGCAAATGGCATATATATTTGCTATGCTCCATTTAATTTGGATGAAGAAAACAGCTATTTAGCCTTCAAAAAGTTCAGAGACTTATATACAGAACGATTCACAAAAGGTCCAGACTATCTATCTGCGGCTTATGCATTTTGCATTACTGATATTGCATTGCGCACATACACCACGTCCGGGTACGATATAGACAAGACAAAAGAGATGCTGGCAAATTTAAAGGATGCCCCAAGTATATTTGGAGGAATTACCTGTAGCGATCGAAGAACCTTTTACTTCCCTATAGACGTTGGAGTTTTAGATAATGGTACAATTGTAAAAATGCATTCCGCTCATGAATCTAATTAATCGTGAAGAATATAAAAACATTTTAAACTCTTTCTTTCAAGATGCCTGTCAGTCATGTAAAAAAACATGGCGTGAGGCAGGGTTTCAAAATTTTGGGCTTATTCCTTTAGACCCAGAAACACAGGAGCAGGAAAACATTTACAGTTTTACCCAAGATTCTTATACGCCAGCTCCCAGTTCTTTAAAGAAAAATGAAAAGTTCCTTTTTTCAACATTTCTGCGCTCTGTGGACCCGGTATTTTATCACAACAAGTTTTTTATCATTTGCAGGGAAACAAGGAAATGTTTTTGCTATTCTCAAGAGAAAGGATTGAAAGAGGTTGAGAGTCGCGATTTCGTTCAACACACTGTTAAGTACACCGCTGCAGAAATCGACAGGGTAATTAACTATCAAATCATCAACAATTGTGAAGCCAATCTTTTGTTCTATATCCCTGTTGTTGTCTTTTATTCAAAAACCATCAAATTTATCCAGCCTCGTCTTCTATATACCATATTTGGGACTATGTCTGCCACGGATGCGGAAGTTGTTACTCCTCTTCTTCCTGGCGTAGAACGTATTTTTTCTCCGTTATCACAATTTCTTTTTGAACATATAACTTATTGCTCAAATTATCGCTTGCAAATGTCACAGGTGAAGTCTGCCATCGGCTCCATCATGTCTCGCAATGGGTCACACAACATCGGAAGCCATGTGCTGGCGGCGTTGTCGCACAATGTGGGAACGATGCCGGATGATCGCGTGCTATACCAATACATACAACACCGGATGGATTATATAGCCACTGCCACGACAGATTTCCCGACCTGGTGCCAACCGACGATGTTCTTGGGAACATTAATGAAGACATTTCTTTCCCAACGACATCTGCTCGACAACATTGCTGGCAGTGAAGAGCTTGGCGCTTGGAAGTTTCAAGGACGCAATGCCCATAAAACAGGTGATAGCTCCTCCATACAGATACACATTCGTGCCATTAAAGATGGGAGACGCAAGAAACTGCTGGAATATGACAACGATGGTGGAACAGTGCATTTGGAGGATGATGTTTCGCTTGCAATCCCAGGAGGGGCTGTTGGTCAGCATGCCTTCTTTACCATCATCGAAAATGTCATCCGCAATGCCGCAAAACACGATTGGTCTTCTCCGCCAGAAAAAACTCGAGGCAATAAATTCGGTGAGGACGGTGCAATTGTCGGCAATCTGGAAGTATATATTGACTTCGAAGATCTTCCGGAAGAGGGCAATGTGGCATTTACGATTTTTACGAACATGTCGGATGCCGATGACAATGTGCTTGGGAGCGGTGGAACGACATCGCTGTTGAAGCTGATAGAACAATCGCTTGATGCTCAATTTGTTGACGAGAACGGGGGGTTGCGCAAGGAAAACTGGGGGCTGGCCGAAATGAAGATTTCGGCTGGATACCTTCAAATGCGCGAACCTGGCGTGATCGGTGGCATGGAGGACACGAGTGAAAAAGCAAAAGCCGCTAACAAGACGTTTGGCACGATTATAAAGCCATTACCTGTAAGGATTGACGAAACAGATAAAGTCAACCATCTCGGTTACTACTTTAAAGTTGCCAAGACTCGGACGCTTCTTGTCATAACTGACGAGGAAGACAAGAATCTGGTGAAGGAACTGAATGAGGCCAAGGGCAAGATTCTTGCTCGGCATGGCATATATGTAAAAACTGCATCTGCGGCAGAGAGTGCAGACAATAGTTTTGAATTCGTCCTTATGGACGCTTTTACCAAGGACAGATTGCAATGGCGTCTGCCATTCAGAATCGTATGCACAAATCCCGAGAAATGTGACAAACGGACTTTGCCACTTGTTGCCCATTGGAATGCACAGGGAGAAACAACTGCAACCATCGTGGACAAACTTGTCAAATGCAGTAATGACGAGGTCGCCAAGGAGGTAGAAGCGCTTCTTGACCAGGTTGCCGCATGCTGGACGCAGTATTTCAAAACCGTACGACGCGGCATTCATGGCCCACTGAATCTTGTCGTATCGACTGAATCAAAGGATGACAAATCCGGCCAAAGCCTTGTGAATCCCGCCTCCGCTGTCAGATTCGTTTTCGAAGAAGGTTTTAAAAGGGCCGTGGACTCGTTCTGGAATCTGATAAGCGTTAGCATGGAAGATTATCGAGAGGATTGGCTTCAGGAAACGGATGCGGCCCTTTCTCACCTTGAGGAGAAGGCAAAGCACAACGATGTAGATGAATCCATCAGGCAAAGCGATGAAATCTTTTCCAGCCTGGTAATCAAGCAACTGAATCTATGGTTGGCTGATTGCAAAGAATTGTCTGCGGAAGGCATCACGAAATACCTATCGGGAAAAAATGCCGGAGGAGAAACAGGCATCGATGCTGATGAAGATTTTAAATCACATCCTTTCAAACAATTTGTTGATTATCTCACAGAAGTCTGTGTACAGGCAAAAGGTTATCTTGGACAATATGCCGAACGAATACCGACTATTCCCCGTAAATTCGATTCCTTTGCCAGGGATGGGGACAAACAGGGAGGAGGGGCTTCCGAGGTTTGGAAAAACACTTGTGTGGAATTGAGCAGCGAAGCTTTGTCGAAGAATAGCGACAAGGCTGATAATGCCTCTGATGAGAGCTTCTACACGACAATTCAATATTACCGTCATTATGAGCCGGTTGTATGTCGGGAAAATAACAATGAAACTCCAGACTTCATTACAACACCATTCAAGAACACCAATAACCTCTACATTGAGCCGTTAAGTGGTACTCAATCGTATTTTTCGCAAATGCGAATGTTGATGGAGGACAAACAGACAAACGGCACCGCCGCCCAAAGACTCTTTCAGTCCAAGTTGGTTGAATGTGCGTTGATGCGGATGCTCATCATTGATGAGCGAGTCTCGCGCTTTGTAAACAATCATTCGGATTTGACGCTGGCGACATTTGCCCTGATGAATATTTCCGTTGCCGATGATAAACTCGTCACAAACGAACTAGAATCGAGGAGAAATGGCACAAGGTACACAGGGACAGATTTGGCTGAGAAAATTGAGTTCACGCCTCGGGGGCTCGTGAAATTGGACGCTGTCGGAATTGAAAAATTGCGCACGGCAATCAGGGAGAATGACACAGTCGCACTGGACGAACTTGCGAAACGTTATCAGCCGTTCAATGCCAGTTTTGATGTGCTCATTGTTCATCAAGGGATTCTCGACAAGTGGTTCCAAGATCTGGTAAGCGATGACCGCACGATGTCGGATTTGTATGATGCATTTAAGAAAGTGTTTCCATACGTCATCATAACAACTGGACGAGGCACTCCCGCAAATATTCCAGACATGGCAAGAGTCTTGCCTTTTTCAACAATAGAAACCACCCTTTTCAGGAAGTATCCAGAAAAACTAGTTCTTGTGGACGCCATAATGAATATTCTCCCGATAAGGAAAAAACAGAGCACTTCAGTTCCTTAAAGGGAGTAACTATGGATAAGTCAATCATCGTGTATGTGTGCAATGGCGAATTCGACGATTTTGAGGGGGGGCGACCGTCTGAGAAAAGGGTTGGTAACACTACCTATAAAGTGCGTTGTGACGGGGACTTCTTTTTCATTGCAGTGAAAAATTCGGCGGAAGTGCATAACGCCAAAATCGCTGTTGATACCAAATTGCCATCAGCAATGCTTGTTGAAAAAATTGACAAATATTTGGGCACAATCCATCGCATGCTTAAAAAAGATGTGTTTGGCAACGAATCCGAAATGCTATCCATGTCTGTATTCATCATAACCCATTGGGGAGGAGGGGCTCCCGATGAGATCGACACGAAGGAAACGGTCATCAAGGATGCGCTAAAAAACTCAACGGATGGCAGATTCCGGGGATGGGTAATGTTTTCTGCCAGCGAAACTCATCGTTCGCGTCTTTTTTCAGATGAATTCAGCACTGTGTTTGCAAGAGCGCACAACGTGAAGGCAAAGCTCCCCGACGCCAAAGAGTGCGAAGGCATTTTGTTCCGCTATAAAAACAAGGAATATGCTACTCCTGTAAACTGGTCGGAGAAAGATTCCAAAAAGTTATACGATGACATCATGAAGCACTTGAATCATTAGGGAGGGAGCGATGGAGTGCAAGAACCTTAAAACACCCAACTTGTTTCGAATTCTGGTCATTGACGATCAGATTTGCAATGACCATGAATGCAAGTCCAAGACAGATAGATATTCCAAGGACGTTCAGGCGGCAATAGAACTGTATTTTAAAGATGCGGTAAAGAAGCTAGGCAATGCTGAAATAGAGGTTGAAACGAAATTTGCGAAAGACCCCGAGGAGGGAGTCTACCTCTGGCAATCGCAGATTTTTGATTTGACTCTTGTTGATTCCGATTTTTCGAAAGGAGAAACGAGCAGAAAGCTCGACAGTGAAAAGAGGAGTTTTCTCGATCTGAACCTTGTCTTTTTCGGTGCATATCTCTATCGATTTCTGCGTGAAATGCAGAAGAAGGACAGGGGGCGTGTCGGGTGCGCAATCGCGCTGTGGACAGGGCTCCGTCTTGGGGGCGATAAGGAGCAGCGCGCCGATGATCTTCTTTCCATTCTCCCTGCCCCTCAAAAGGATGATCCCACCCCTGTACTCTTCATCCCCAAACAGGAATCTTATACAAGGGCATGGGAGGAGAAAGTCTGCCAAGCCAAACGAAACCAAGACATTCTAGTTCAAACCATCGAGGGCTGTCTGTCAGGGATGGTTCAATCCAATCCCGTATTGAATCCTGACAAGGCCATATCGGACGCAGAAACAAAAGCGGAAGCAATCATCGCGCGGATCAAGAGTCTGTATTGCATCAAGCCGCCAGAGATATTTGCGAGCCTTTGCAACTTGAAGGAACCTGTTTATGTCGGCTGGCTCAAGAAAGAGTCGGGCAATGTCACATTCTCGGACTCTTGGTCAAAGGGTTCCTCTCTCCTCTCTCCGTTGCTTCGGCGGGGAGTGGATAATGACGAATGTGTATTGGACCCCCATGCCGGTAGAGAGGTCAAGAAGCGCGAGTTAGATGAGGCCGAGAGGCGCAAGAAAGAGAAAGAGTTCTTTGAAACAACTTTGTTAGACATTCGCAAAAAATTTAATGGCATTATTGTGCCGGGGGATGAGTTATGTCAACAGGACAAGCAACAACAGATTAAATCACAGACCTTGGGTAACCAGAAAAAGGAGGTCGCCGCCGCAACCCCCCTCACCGGTTGCAGTGCTGTCGGAGGCCAATACGCAATCAGCCTGATGGTGAAGAAAATCAAGGCGCTTCTTGATGGGCCATTTGGAAAGGTTGTCTTGAAAACTGTTTATCTGGACAGCCTTGACCAATGGAAAGACAAGCCTTGGCCGGAAGTCCAGGCTCAACAAGAAGGTCATATCACCCGTTGTCTGCGTTCCACCAAACATACACGCACTCTATGGAATACAGGGCAGACATCGATGGAGACGTTCCCCCCCGAAATGATGAATGCCTTCTTGGCTAAAATGCCCGAAAAAGAAAAATACCGCACTAGAGTTATTGTCTCTCTTGGAAGCAAATTCCCGCAGGCAAAACAAAAGCATCTTCGGAAGGAAGAGTGCCGGAGCAAACTTCAAGAAATATGGGGGAGACTGTTCGACACCGTCTTCAAGGATCTTGATGGGGCGGAGAATTATCCCCTTGTAGAAATCAATGTCAGGCATTACCTGCGGGAAGCCGTCGAGGCGCTTTTGGGCGGACATGAATACCTAAGCCCGGCAAGCATTTCCGAACCCTTCACAGGGAATTACGATGCCCTGGACATGGAGTTCAGGACATGGCTTTCCGTGCTGGATGAAACGGCGAAAAAGCATGGGAAGCGTCTGTTGTTGAAGTTGCCGTTCCGTGGGGACATATTCCATTTCATCTCCATCATCCGTGAGTTTGCGACCGAAGGGAAAACCAGCATAGCTGGAATCACTCTAATCAATGCATTCAAAAGCGCGGAAGGGGAGACGGCTTATGGAACCCCGTACTCGCCTGCATCCTATGGGAAGCCAGATGCGAGTAAAAAGCAATGGCGCTACCAAATGTCGGGAGAAATGCTTGCCGCCTCACGGAATGAATTGATGGGCGGAATTGTGTCGCTTGCAGAAAAAAATCCGAACTTGGAAATTCATCTTTCGGGCGGAATCGTTGACAAGTCGGGAATGGACTTCTGTTTGAACTGTGCCAGCAAGAAAGTTCGCGAGAATCTTTTCATCCAAATCGGTTCATGGGCGCTTATGGATTTGAATCTTGCGGATCAGACGCTGACCGAATGCCAGAAGGATGCCCCCTCCTTTGGCAACGGCAAGCCGCAGGTGACAAAATGTAACATGTGCAGCGAGTGTAGGGTGAACTGCCCATCTGGAGCTTTTCAAAAAGGAGGGAACAACAAAAAGGCCTCGATTGATCGCCTGAAATGCACGTCCTGCCAGAAATGCACAAACGATTGCCGTTTCGTCCAGTTGGTCAAGAAAACCAAGGGTTCTGAGCAGGAAAATCAACCCGCTCAACAATTAAGTTCAGAAGAACTGACAGAACGCATCGCCTTCTGTCTTCATGAACTATGCAATGGTTGCGGAAAGTGCAGCCGGACGTTCTATTGCGACACATTCATGGATCGTCGTGGTTGGGAATTGCCTCCTATCATGGATGCAAGGAACTGCACTGGTTGCGGGCTTTGTGCGCAGACATGCCCCAAGGGCGCCATACAGCTCTTCAAGCCTGAGCATGTCGCTGTTCTGGTTGGCGGCAACGAAGAGAACTTGAGTAGATGGCATAAGTTCCTTTTCGCAAACGAGATTCCTCATCTGGTGTTTGACTCGACGGAAGGGGAAGCCATCAAATCGACTTTTCTTGCCAAATCAATAATCATTAAGGCAGAGAATGCTTGTTCCCTTAAGGGCCTTGATGAAATCAGAAACGAAGTCAAGTACAGACTCGAAAACTACCTGCGCGAGAGTGAATGATCTAAGGAGACATGGCAATGAATACGGCAACAAATTGGTTGATGTTTCGAGTTCAAGATGCGGTTGCCCAAGCTCCCCTCAAGGAGTGGGATGAAACCATCAAGGAGTGGCAGGACGAGACAGGAGCCATGCTTGCCAGGGTGCTGCACATGTCCACCCCATTCCAAGTTACGCTCTCCTTGCCGGACGAGACCGGCGCACAGGAGGCGTGGGATGGCAATGATGATTTGAAAGGCTCCGTTGGAATTGCCCATCCCCGTGGCCTTGACATCAAGTTGGATTGTTTCCTGCCCTTTGACGGAGTGTTTGTTTCCCGCCGTGAAGACGGGTTGCGTCCGTTGCCCATTGTGTGGAGTTCGTGGCTTTGCGAAGCGCCCGGCGTGCGCATCGTTCGCCCGGCCAGCCAGAACCAGCGCGACAAAGGATCCAAAGAGTTGCGCGTGGGCCTGCCGGGCGGCAATTATGTCCGCGTCGTGATTGACAAAAACATGCAAATGAATTTGGCGGGTTTGGAGAAGAAGAAAGCGGGACCATGGCAGTTGGATGCCGAGCAAACGAAATATCCTGCCTGGCTTTCGGAGCGGGTCGGGAAACCCAATGCCACATGGAAGGGGGTTCTTGAGCATGCCCCTTTGGGAGAGATTGACGAGAGCGATCAGGACGACCTGGACCATCGCATCCTGATGACATTCCCGATATGGCTCAAGTACAGGGTGGGCAAAGTCTTGCTTTCGGCCTTGCCGAAAGACCTCCGCAAGACCATGCATGAAGCCGGCGGCGATGCTTGCGCCAGCCAAATCTTTGCCGCGCTGAACGAGGTCTCCCATCGTCTTGGCGACAGGCTCGTTCCGCTTTCGGCGGACGCAAGGAGGGAGGCTCATTGGCGTGGCGAAGCCGATGATGGTTTCGTATTCGTCGAACCCAACAATCCCGTCGATCTTGCCGCCCGGCTGACGCGCGTGAAGCGGCTCCAGATGAGCCGCCACGCCATGGAAGAAATCCCCGCCGAGTTCCGGCAGAACCATCCTTCCTTCATGGGCAGGCTTTGTCCGGTGGAAAGCCCGGAGTCGGAACTGGTCGGATTGTCCCTGCAATTGGCCCAGGGCGCGACGATCGACAAGGATGGTTATATCCTCAAGGCTGGCGAAGAAAACTCGGCGGCGATGGGCTACCGTGCAAACCTCGGATGGGGGGCGGGGCTGATTCCGCTGTTCCAGCACAATGACGGCACCCGGAACATGATGGGGGCGAAGAATCTCCGCCAGGTTTTGCCCCCCGTGGAAAACAGGGAAGCTCCTGCCATCAAGTCGGGCGGGGAAAAGGATGTCCTGAACTTCATGTCGCGCTTGACGAGGGTGGGCGTCTGTCCCGATGTCGCCGACGCGAATGGCGAAATGGCGATGGGCCGCGATCTGCTGGTGGCCTACATGCCTTGGTATGGCTGGAACATGGAGGACGCCATTGTCATCGGCAGGCATATCGTGGACGACCACCGGTTTGATGTCGCCGTGACCAAACGCGTGAAAAAGCATGTGCGCCCCGGCTGGCATCCGCAAGGCGAGTTCAAGCATGCCCTCGACATCCGCAAGGCGTTGGGCGATGCCATTCCGGACGATGCGTCGTCCTTGGAAGGAAACGGTTTGGCCGCGAAGGGTACCATTCTCCATGCCGGTGATGTAATCGTCCGCCTTGTGTCATCCACGGGACCACACGTCACCGAAATCCGCTACAAGGACGCATCCCCGGCGGTGGTCAAGGAAATCAGTTGCCCAGCCCCGAAGCAAAAATGGATGGGAGGCACTTTGGAGTATGTCCTTGAGAAGCACATCCCTCTCCGGCTTGGCGACAAGCTCATGGGGCGGCACGGCAACAAAGGCGTCATAGGGCGCATCGAGGAAACGGACAAGATGCCTCGCTTGCCGGATGACGATCGGTTGCCGGCAGCATTCAGGAACCGCCCGGTTGACATCATCCTGAATCCGCATGGTGTCATTTCGCGCATGAATATCGGACAGTTGCTCGAAACCCACCTTGGCTGGCTGGCCCATGCCGGCAATTGCCGGATGGAGGATTTCATGCCGGCTGGATGCCAAGCGGCCGAAATCGGCATCCCGGCCGTTGGCGTGATCGACCACGAAAAAGTCCGGAATCAATTGGAAAAGACGGGGCTTGATCGCTGGGGGCGCATCCAGCTCGTGCTGCCCGATGGCGAGCGGACCAAGTCTCCCGTGCTCGTCGGCTTCGAGCACATCGTGCGGCTGAAACACATCCCCGAGCTGAAATCCCAGGCCCGTGGCGGCGGTCCCGCCTGCGGATACGATGCCAGGACCGGCCAGGCAATCCATGGTCGCGTCCGTGGCGGCGGACAGCGTGTCGGCGAAATGGAAGTCTGGGCCCTCGCGGCCCATCAGGCGGAATGCAACCTGGCGGAAATGCTGGGCGGCAAGGCGGATGCCGTGTGGGCCCGCGATTGGCTGTCCGGCAACGGACACGGCGAGGCGGAAACGGAAGAGGGGTTTCCCCGCCAGATGAAAGACTGGCTCTTTGCCGTGGGCATCGACATGGCGAGAGATGAGACAGGCAAGATATGTTTTTCCCTCTGCACGGACGCCGATACCATCCGCAAGAGAATTGACGGGGGCGGCAGGCCGCATGAGGTCGTGTCTGGTGGCGGCGTTGCCAAAGTACAGACGGCATCTTTTGCCTGCGGACGGAAAACCCAAAAAGGGGAATGCGGGTATGTTTTCCCACTTGCGGAATTGTATGCAACAGACAAGGGACGCCTGCGGTTCGGTGACGTCCTAACCTGCATCGGATACAAGATTCTTGGCGCCATGGCCAGAACAAGAGGTGGCTATTCAGCCATGCTTGAGTCGTTGGATACCGGCAAGACTGACGGTCAGTTGAAAATTGTCTTTGACGATTACGAACCAGGCAAGGATTGGCTGAAGTTCCATGTCAGTCCGGCCAATGGCGTGGACAGGCCTTCCAAATGGCCGAAAGAACTCAATGAGATTTATTGCTACCAGCGATTCGCGGCCAACAAGGCGGAATGTGAAAATGGTGTGGCAATCGGCAGAAATGTTTCCGCTGCATACTTGAAGGACTGTGTAACTACAGGCAAATGGAAATGGAGGGATTCCCTTGGCACGCAACATCCCATTGCCGACTTCAATGTGACCTGTCCCGACCACTCTACCATCCCATTGTCGCAAGTCCCTCCATTCGGAGAAGCACTCCGGGCGGAAACAGGCGGCCTTTTTGACGAGCATACTTTTGGTTCGCTCAAGAATGTCTTTGTCCATGCCAGGGATGAACAATGGGGATACATCAATCTGCCCATTCCCGTACCATTTCCGGTTAAGGCTTTTACCAAGGATCTAGACCAGTGCAGGAACGCCTCCCTGCCCGACTGCAAATTGGAAGTCATTCCGGTGTTGCCATCCCGGTACAGACTGCCGTTGACAGGGACTGAATGCCAAGTGGACGATGTCCTTGTTTCCGATGGCTATCGCCCATTGATCGATGCATGCAATGCCTATCGACGGATTGCCGGTATTAAGAATCCACCGGACAAGGAAAAACATGCCAAGAGCCTTGGGTTTGCAGAAAAGAAAATCGAACAAGCGGTTGAGTCTTTGTTCTTCTTGTTGGTGGACGCGCTCAAGGGGAAATTCGGTGTCGTTCGACGCAACGGTCTTGGCCGTCGCGTGGACCGTTCGTCGCGCCTGGTCATCACCCCAAATCCGGAATTGGAATGGAACCAGGTTGGAATACCGCCTTCGGTTCTCTGGGAACTGATGGGGGACAAGGTGCTCTCCTGGATGAAAGAAAACAGCCTCGGCAAGGACGATTGGGACCGGCTGGAGGATTTGATTTCCGGACGGACCAACCTCTCGGAGAAGGCAGAGGGTTGGTCTTGGCTCCGTTCGGACAAGGATGCCCAAGTCCTCGGCATCGTTGCCGGGAATCTTCGCAACTACCTTGCCGCACACCCTGAAACACTCGTGTTGCTGAACCGGCAACCCTCGTTGCACAAAGACAGCTTCCAGGCCTTTCATCCCGTTGTCCTCGACCCGGAGGACGGCGAGGTCTTCCAACTCTCGCCGCTATGCTGCAAAGGGCTGGGAGCGGACTTCGATGGCGATGAAATGGTCGGGCACTACCCGGTTTCCGATGCCGCGCAAAAGGAAGCCGCCAGGATGCTGCCAGACAACAATCTGCTTTCCTCGGCAACGGGGACTTCGTTGGCCCACTTCGACCAGGACTTTGTGATGGGCTGTTATTGGATCTCGGAATTCCCAGACATTTTCACGCAGTTGAAGATTCTCATGCCCGCTGACTGCTGTCGGCAACTAAAGTTCTTTGAAAACGAGCGTTGCGGCAAGGCCTTTGGAGAGAAATTGCTCGATCACATTTGCCGTGCACATCCGGACAAAGCCATTCATATTGTTTCGGAATGGTTGAGGCTTGTCCTGGAAGCGTGTTCGCGCATGGGCGTTTCCTTCGGATTCTATGACTTGCTCGAAATGGCGGATAAGGTCAAAGACGTCTGCAAGACGGCAGGACGGTCAAACGATGCGGTGCAGGAGGTTGTCACCGCGGAACTGGAGAACTTCCTTCGCGTTGCGGATAATGCAACCGCCGGTCTGCATGTCGCCGGCATGGCGATTTCCGGCGCGCGAGGAAAGAAACAGATCCGCCAGCTCATAGGCGTCAGGGGGCAACTTGACCCCGGGGCGCTTGGCTATGAAATGAGCGTTGCGGATAGAACCGATAAATTCTGGTTTGCCACCCCGCTGACCGAGGGCATGGTTTGGGATGTGGCATTCTACGCGGCGATGAATTCCAGAAGTTCGATGTGCGACAAAAAACTCGGCACGGGACATGCCGGTGCGTTGACCCGCAAACTCGTTTTTGCCCTCTGGCCGTTCAAGATCGTCACCGATGATTGCGGCTCCGATGCCACTTGTCGATCCGTAGTGACCTGCAAGGCTCACGGCGGGTTCTGTGCCAAATGCTACGGGGCATTGCCCAATGGCGAACTGCCATCCGTCGGCTATCCGGCGGGGCTGATTGCGGCACAATCCATAGGCGAACGGGGAACGCAACTGTCGATGCAGAGTTTCCACACGGGGACCCGGGCATTTGACATGAGCGTAGTCAGAAGCATCTTGTCAGGAAAAGACAACGCCCATTATTTCGATGGCATTGAAAAGGCGTCGGCATTCGTGGCACGATTCAAAAATGAACCTGCATATCACGACCTTCTGGATCGCCATTTTGAGCTTCTTTGGAGAGACCTGTTCGACAACGAGAAGAATTCGCTGGGTGGTGTGATTGACGCACATGATGCGATAACGAGTCTCTCCTATTCAAGGCAGGCGGTCAACCTGTTGCTCGCCGCAATGAACGAGACGAAAGTGGAAATTGGAACTTCCCCAATCGCCGAAGTGTTGTTCAACAACTTTGCCACCCAAAAAGCGTGATGCAGGAAGGAGACAAGCCATGGCAAGATTGAGAACCTTAGGCCCACAAACTGGAAGAAGTGGAGTCAAGAAACCTTACTCCAAGCCCCAAAAAGCGGCAAATGCCTTGCGTGGCACGGCATTGAGCGTGGTCCGCAAGGGAACACCGTTTCAGATTGGCTGTCTGTTGAAGGAGATGGAGAAGAAGCGCGAGATTTACAGCGATGTCACGGCCGATTCCGATGACGACATGTTTGAAAAATCGGATTTGGCTGAGGAGCAAACGGATTGCGACTTTGATTTTTCCGACGAGGACGACTTCGCAACGGACGATGCAATCAATGAGGGTCAAACCAGCGTCTCAAGTGACGGCAGATGGCATGACGCTTATTCGGCTTTCGATGAATCCAAGTCGTTTGAGTTGCGCTTTTGCGAATCGGACGGAAGGTTGGTCTGCAAAATAACGAAAGACCCAAGAAGCGGTTGTTTCAGTGATTTGCCTGTGGCGATGGACACGCTGAATGAACTGGCCCATCGATACGATGTGTTGGAACACATAGGAAATTGGCTGGCCGACAACCGCAGGGCATTCCTGCGTTCTGGCGATTTCTGGGACTATGCGGAGCAGGCATTGCAAGAGGCGGAGAAGAAAAGAGCCTCCATTCTGCAAAAAGATTTTATCGCCATTGCGGGGCTCAATTGTACGGAAGCTGCCTTTTCCGATTTCATCAAGCATGCGGTTTTGTCTTTGGAGTCTGGGGAAAACATCCCCATCAGTCGGCTTTTCTCGCAACCAGCCAAATGCGCATGGGTTGCCAGGGCATTCCGCGACATGTGCCGTCATTCCAAGTTGGACATGGACAAATCAGTACAAGACCTCCAGACGGCCAAAGCATATAAGGAAAATCGCAACGACCGTGCGAGAAAGTCTCTGGGGAGCATGGGCCGGAAAGATGCAGCGGCCCTTCTGTGCGAGATTGCCGGCATTGGCGGGGCGACAGTGGTTGAATCGTACGGAGCAAAAATCAAGGAGGTGCAAGATGGCAACCAATGAATCCACGGCAAATGTCTTCGCCAGGAACCGTCGCCATGTAGATGTAGTGCTTTCAAGTCCGAAGGCTCGGGATTTGTTTTCAAAGCCTGACAATGCCCTCCTATGCATAGACAAGGACACTGTCATCCCTACATCGCTTTCCGACTGCAATCCGCCTCTTCCGAAGGAGGTTGCTTTTTCCCATGTTCTTTTCCTGTTTACGGAATTGCCAGTAAGGATCGAAACCATAGAGGCGTGGAAGAAGTGGGTGTTGGAGAACAACATTGCCGAGTACAGGATGGACTTTCTCCGTATCGGTGAGTTCACTGCCGGCTATGTTGAAGGGCGGATTCTCCGGCATTGCAGGAACTGGGACAAGGAGAAGCCCAACGAGGAAGGGGCTCCCGATGAACGATGGGAATCCATTGGCGACCTGGTGAATTTGCAGAACTCAAACTCCGAAAAACAAGGCAACGCAAACAAAGCGCTCGAAAAAGATTCGCCTGAATTGCTCACGGCCACGTTTGGGACGATGGGTGAATTGATGATGCGGATACACGATGTGTACCGCCGCTTCAAAAATACGTTTGATTTGGTTGTTTCTTCGTGGGAGAAAAAGAAAACTGACATTGCGAGCAGACAAAGAGAAATTGAAAAACTGCTCCAATTTCCAGGCGCTAGACACACTTGCGCCGAGGAGGAGTGGCCGGTTTCCTTCCCGAAACTGCTTTTGTACGGAGAAACTGGCGTCGGGAAGACATTGGTGTCCCGTTATCTGCACAAACAAATTGCCGGGGACAACGGCACTGGACGCCCCGTGCGAATCTCCATTCCTGAGTTTGTCGGGAAAGAGGAGGATTTTGAATACGCTCTGTTTGGGTATGCAAAAGGTGCCTATACGGGCGGCCTGGAAAATGGAAGTATTGGACTCCTGGTAGAAAACATGGGGCAGGTCGTGTTCCTGGATGAAATCGAGGAAGCGAACAATACCATACAGGCCAAGTTGCTTGCTTTCATGGATGACTACCGCGTAAGGCCCCGAGGATGGCTTGGCAAGGCTTTCTATTGTCCGGTTTTGATTGTTGCGGCCACAAATTGCACCGTGTCGGAATTGAGAAAAAGGAACTTCAGGAAAGACCTGCTGGCTCGTTTTACGGATGTCGCAACCATCCCTCCCCTCCGGGAACGCAAGGAAAGCATGGATTTCATCATTGATTGTCTCTTGCAGCAAGAGTCGATCAACCTTGGACGAAGAGTTTCCAAAATCGGGAAATATGCGCTTGCGCGACTCAAGGGATATTCATATGAAGAAGGCAACTTCCGTGAATTGGAGGATGTGTTGCGCAATGCATGCGCCTCCGCCCGAAGAGACGGGCGGGACCACCTATGCGAATGCGACATCGTGTTTGATTAGGCAACGGCCCTGATTTCGTCCCATTTCCTTGCGAGGTGGGCGGCGAAGACCGCAATCGGGACGGCGGTTGCCAGGACGAGCAACGGGGTTTCGCCTGCATATGCACAAAACGACGTGTATGCGACCGTGCGGAACGGCCCCCAATGCCGCACGGGGTCGAGTGTGCTTCCCGGGGAATGGCGCCGGTGGCTCCAAAGGACAAGCAACAGAACAAGCGCGCCCACGCCAATCGTTGTGTCAGTGCACATGAGCGGCCCTATTGCAATCGAACCCATCATGGGCCAGTAGCGTCTTGCTATTGTTTGGGCAATTCCCAGAGCCTTCCCGAGGCGACCACTGCGATCCCTTCGGTCGTAGGTGTAGGCCCTGCCATTGAAATAGCACTCGAACATCTCCAGCATCGCCGCAGCCGATTTCGGCTTTCGTCCAGGCTTGGGTACTCCTGCTGCGAGATAGCGGCTGTTGCGCTCGGCCCGGAATCCACGCCATATCCTGGCCCGGATATCGGCATCAAGGCAATCCACGCCCCTGGCGACAGCATTCTTGAAAGTGGCGTAACCGTTTCCGTTTGCACGGGGAAGCGCAGCATCCATCAGGTGCGCCGGGTCGAATCGCGTGCCGCACGCGACCCCCGAAGCGAGCAGAAAGATGCGATAGACCAAGACAGGACTTCCGTTTGCTGCAAACGAGGTTTTTTTGAAGCCGTCCCAGAGAGAGCCGTTCCTGTCGTTGTATGAGACAAACAATTTTTTCCATGACATGATGGTGGAGCGCCATTGTCTCCTGGACGACGGTGTGGAAGTTGAAGGGATTCGTTCGTCGAGGGAAATCACATGGAAGGCAAGCTCTGCGACCTGGGAGGCCGAGAGCGTCGCCCCGTCCAGCTTTGGGACGGTGCCGTCGCCGATCGACGCGTTGTCGATTCCCTCGAATATTTCGCGCACCGCACGCTTGAGTTCCCCCGTGCGCGGTTCCGGAGCACCGGCCAGAAGATACCCGAGATAACTTGTGAAGCGGGCCGTTGCATTGGGGACCCTTGCAAGCCCGAACACGACGGGAACACCGGAGTCCCGGCGTTGTGCCGATAGTATGTCTCGCACATACCCGAACACCCGGGCGTCCCGTCGGTTCGTATCCATTGCCGGATCCCCACTCGGTTTCCCCCGCCTACTTGACGGTCCCGGCGGCGATCTGTTTGCCGGCCGCGGCGAGTCCCTTGGCGTTCAGGGTTCCCGTCACGTGCAGCTGGAAGTGGCAGCGGCCATTGTCCACAAGCGACCGTCCGCTGACGTCCAGCATCCCGGCGTCATCGAGTTCCACGGAAATCTCGATGGCCGATCCCTTGGGGACACCACGCTCGAACTCCAGCAGGTTCGACGCGGGATTCACGATTTCGCGCGCCTCGTCGAGGCCCAACTCTCCTTCTTTGGACTCGCTTGCATAAATGCAGATCGCGACGTTGTGCTGCCCCTCGGCGAAGGTGTAGAAGCGGTCGTGGCCGACGGCCTTGAGCTTCTGTCCCGCGAAGATGAGGTTGCTCACATAGTACTCCTCCTCGCCCCGTGCGTTCGTGCGGACGCACTTGAGCCCGTAGGAGAACGTCGAGATGTTCTCGACCGGACCTTCTGCCCCTTCGCCATTCGCCAGGCGGTTGGCCCAGATGGCCGCTCCGAGCGCGACAGCCTGATGGGGATCGGTGAGCTTGCACTTGCCGTTCCAGGCGGGATAGGTCTGCTCAAGGGTCGTTTTCACGCAGGGCATGATGGAGCTTCCGCCGACAAGAAGAACCTCGTCGATGGAGTTTGCGCCCAGATTGGCGTCGGACAAGGTCTCCTGGACGATGTCGAGCGTGGCCTGGACCTGCGATTTGATGCACTTGTCAAACTCGGCGCGCGGAACGTTGAGCACCACATCGCCATCATCGAGCACGACTTCATAGGATTCCTGGGTCGTCAACCCGTGCTTGGCTTCCTGCGCCAGCTTGCGGAACTTGCTGACAGCCCTGAGCACCGAGAGGTCGTCAATCTGGCTCTTCTTGAAGTCTGCGGCCGTCAAGGAAAGCTTTGCCTTCTTCCGGGCGGTGTACTTTTCCCAGAGGAGGAACGCGAACGCATTGTCGCAGTCCGCGCCGCCGAGAAGCGGGTCGCCCTTCTTCGCCTGGACAACACCATGGCCGGTCGAATCGTACTTGATGATGGTGCAGTCGAAAGTTCCGCCGCCGAAGTCGTAGGCGAGGACGGTCTTGTCGCGGCAGTCGGCACCGACATGGTATGCGAGTGCGGCGGCAATCGGTTCTTCGATCATCCCGACAACTTCAACGCCTGCGGCTTCGACAGCCTGCTTCGTGCGGGCCTTTGCGGCCGGGGAGAAGTGGGCAGGGAACGTGACGACCACGCGGGGCTTCTGCCCGTTGAGCAGGTTCATCACGTTCGGATTCTCGTGCACCAGCTTGCGGATGACGAGCGAGGCGGCGGTAATCGGCGTCAGCGGGGCCCCGTTGTAGACGGGATACTCCGTTCCTTTGAAATCGCCGTTGGCGGTCCACTGCGAATCCTGTGCGATGAGACGTTTGGAGCATTCGATGACCTTCTTGGCATCGCTGCTGCCGAGCCGATTCACGGCATCACGGCCCACGACGGCATGCTGCCCGTCCGGGACATAGACCACGGAGGGTGTTGTCGGCATGGCCTCCAGATTGGTGACGACAAGAGGTTTCCCCGTTGCCGCATCGAAGATGGCCACGCATGAGTTTGTCGTGCCCAGATCGATTCCAAGCACGGGAGTATTGTCGGTTGTCATTGCTTTGCTCCTTTCATTGGTTGTTTTCGAGATGGTTTTCATTGTCATCGCCGGATTCCGGCGAAGAAGCGAATACCGTCACTTCGGCTGGCGTTATGACCCCCTGGACTGCGAATCCGATTTCAAGACATTCGGCCACGTGTCCTGGCAGACAGTCGGGGCCGCAAGGTGGAACCGTCTGGACGATGCGATGTTCCGATTCGGAGAGGACATCGTTCTTGACTGGCAGAATGGGCCGAACTCCTTCGTCATTGAGAAGTTTGCCAATGCTGTTTGCCATGAATTCCATCCTGCGTTGGATGCTTGCGAGCGTTTCATAGATGCCTTCATCCACCTCCACCATTGAGACAAACCTGCGGTTCCCGCAAGCAAGACGGAAGAGCTTCTTGAGCCCTTCAACACGCAGGGTGTCACGGGATTTTGCCGCGAGACGTTCCTTTGTGAACTCCTCCAGGCATCCCAAGCCTTTCGACATGGCGGCCAAGTCCTCCAGACGGGCATTGATAGTTTCAAGCAAAGACAGTATGGAAGCGCCATGGGAGGCCAATGCTTCTTCAGAGCCATTCCCCGTCAAGGGGACTTTTCGGGGATGCCCCACTTTGGATTTCTTCAGCCATTTCCTTTTATTCATTTCGGTCCTTTCGTTGCTGTACCCACATGGGCATTTCCAATATCCAAAGCAATTCACAAACGGCATTGTCAGGTGAAGAGGCTCACCAGCATGTGGATGGGTATGAACACGATGTCGCTCGCCAAGATGGCGATGGGCATTGCCAACTTGACGACGCGGGTCAGAGCGCCGTCCAGAACTTGGGCGATCCAGCCCAGAGACATGAAGTTCCATATCGTAATCGGGTCTGCGGAAGGCACATCGACAAATGCAATGAAGCGGCGATAGAACAGCGTGTTCTGTATGGCTCCCGCCACGCTGAACGGAATGTGCCGCAACCTCAGCGCCGCCGGAGAAGCATGGCCGTAAAGCCGCAACTCCTTGAAGAATCCAGACAAACCGCGCACAGCCGGAAGCCGTGCATGGAGGATTCCGATGTTCCTCCAGTACGTCCATAGCGAAACCAGAAGAAGCAAGACGAACAGAATGGTCCCTTTGCCGATCAAGAGAAATGCAAACCATGCGATCAAAAAGGCAATTCGGAGAATCGAGACCACAATCCATATGACAATCTGCAACACAAACAGGACAAGCCCCCCGAAGAACGAGGTTGCCACACCGAATACGGGGAAAAACATCTCAAATCCTCCTTTCTGATGTCTTCAACTTCTTTGGAACTCTGCCAACGGACATGCTATTTCAAAATTGAAGGCGGAGGCCGAATCGCCAGCCTCCGCCCATCTTGATGTGTGTCTTCGTGATACTCAGCGGTCAACTTGCAATGCCTCAAACTGCGGGGGACGGGCAGCCGGAGGAAACAGGACTTGCCGCTGATCGATGTCGTCGCCGCAGAGACAGCATTTCTTGTTCGGAAGGACGCGCATCCAGGTGGCAGACCAGGGCGATGGCGCGGTGATGAATCCCTGGGCTGGCTGGAGGTAAGGCCCCGCGACGCGGATATAACGTCCGCCGAGATTGTCGTACTTCTCCCTGCCGCACATTCCGAGTTTTGTTTCCACGGGACAGTCTTTGAGGATTACCTGCAACTGGATTATCGCGGCCGTGGTGTTGATGTGCTGGACGAAGAGCCCCAGGGCCGGCTCCCCGCCATAGGAGCCGGGAGTGTCCGTGCTATAGTCGAAGTTCTCCGTGTGCGCCGGTGTTCCGGGATTGATGCAGGCATAGCAGGCGTGCTGGTGCGCATTGCCATCCTCCGGCCCCCAAAGAAAGATTCCTCCTTCGATTGCGTTGGAAGAGCATCCAACGGACATGAAAGGAATCCTGTATATGATGGCTGCGAGTTGGCAAAGCCTCTGGATGCCCGGCGAATCTGTCGCCGCAATGATCCTTGACGGCTTGTAGGTGGCCATGACATCTGCCAGTCTCGTCCGGTCTCCCTGGAACAAATCCTCCGGGAGGGAGATGCAAGTGCAGGCCGGGACATGCTCGCCAATCAGAGCCTTCATCGCCACGGTCTTGAACTGGCCAATGTATGCCGTGCCGAGGACATGTCGCATGACGTTGTGAACTTCCAGCAAATCGGGGTCGGCCAGAATCAACGTGCCGATTCCGCTTTTTGCCAGCTCAAGTGCCAACTGCCCCCCGCCGGAGCCACATCCGACCAGCAGAATCCGCTCTTTTGCGAGAAACGACATGACATCGTTGTTGAAAGGCGTCCTGTTGAAATATTCGGATTCTTCGTATGTGCGTATTTCGACCGGATCGCCGGATTGGGTCGTAAAAGTCCCATTCAGCGACAGCCGGAACGGAAGCCCATCGGCCGGGGGGAGAGGTCCGATTCCAGCCTTCACGGCCAACAGATGGCGGGAGCTGGTTTCCGAAACGTCGCCCGGACTCCGGATAGCGGTTACGGTTGCTGTCTGGAACGAGGGCGACCACGTTCCATAGATGCAACCACCGGCCGGGAGCCTTTCCAGTTCATGCTGCAGATGTGCCGGGATTGTCATGATTGTCTTGTTCATTGTTTTCTCCTGTTGCCGTTTGTTTCGTTTCCATGGGTTCTTGCGCAGAAGGCGCGCCATCTTTCGTTTCGGTAAAGCAATCCACGAACAGGCGTGGCCAATCCACATACTTCCAGAAGTCTGGGGCATTCAATCCAAGCGGGGAGTTGGAGAACGGGAGGACCTTGTTGAGGCCCTCCGGGTTTGTCACGAGCAATGCCTTCTGCCGTGTGACATCGTTAACCCCCAAAACGACGGTCCATCCTTCGGGGATCGAGCCCCCGATCTTTCTTGCCAGTTCGGCTTCCGGGGAGAAGTATGCCAATTTCGGAGCGCGATCCCATGCTGCCGAGACGATTTCCGATTCGTCCGGGATGACATTGATGGTCGTGCGTTGTGCGCATCCGTCGTTCACCCAGAACCCCAGCAGCTCAATCTCTGCATTTGCGGCCAGGTTGATCAGGACAACGGGATAAGGCTTGTCGCGGCCGAAAGGGGAAGGCTCGGCTTCGCTTGTCCGGCAACGCTCGTATGTCCTGATGTCGCAGGCCGACAGGTACGGGTAGTTCATCGGATGGTCGTGGATGGAAACGTGGCGGCTGCGCCCCTGTGTCTGCTTGAGTTCGTCGATGAACATCTTGCGGACTTCCGGAGTGTCCATCCTTGTTGACACGGATGCCCTGCGCCGCATCATCGTACTTTCTGGCAGTTCCTCGCATTTGTAGAAGATTGCGCTCCCTGCGATGACATGGGCATAGGCGCTTGCCTCATCGTCGGTTCGGGAAATGTTTCCGTAAATCCGTCTGATGTCTTCGGTGAACCTTTGCGTGCAGAATATCGGCCTGTGGGCGTGTCGCACGTGGGGATACACTTTATGTCTGAAAAAGAATCTCATGATGGGCCTTTCAATTTGCGATTCCGGACCGCTGCCGCTTCCCGGCAGGAGTTCCAGCTTGATGTGTTGGTTGCCTCTTCCTCGAAAAGGTCTAGTCGACTTTCGTTGTCGTAGATGTTGCCGTCCGGCATTTCGGGGGAAATGCCGGACGGCAACCGTTGGTTAGCCGGACTATTCGAAGTCCGTGCTGGTGGGGACCTTGCCGGTCGCCGGATCGACGACAGGGAGGTACTCGCCGGCGGTGCTAGCGCTGCTGGCCATAACGCACTCCTTTCTTTTGTTGTTGTGTTTTCCGTGGATGAGGTTTCGTCACGAATAGATGTACTGCGACTGCCGGAATCTGCCGGTCTTGGTCCATTCATAGAAGCCGCCGAACCATTTTTCGATTTGGCGGAGGAGTTCAAACAGATCCCAGTTGTAGAGGCCGTGCCCGAGGCAAAGGCTGTGGTCGTTGTACAGATGGTTGGTGTGGCCGAGTGCCTCGTATCTGTTGGCGTACGGGGATGTGACAATTGGATCGTTTCCCCATTCCGTCGGCTTGGTGTCGATGTAGAATACAGGCGTAATCCAGACGTAATCATTCCCGTCCTTGCAATGGAACCTCCGGTTGAACTGAATCATGCGATTGTGCCAATTGGCCATCAGGTCGCTTCCCCTGCCGCGAATTTGCTCGGGGTCGCGGAGTTGTTGCATTAGCTTGTTCATCTTTTCTCCTTTTTGGGGTGGTTGCAGTTTCTGCTTTTGCTAGCAATTCACAAACTGCTATCGGCTCGGGTCTATCACCACGCTTATCCCGTTTTTCCCCCGAGGTGAGAGGGAATATGTTCGCATGCGACTTCAAGCCTAGATTCTTGAATGAGGCGGTATAACAACGGAACTTTATATATTTTTTGGCATCTTATGCTTTCATGTGTCACCATCATGCATATATGTTTGGAACACCATGTCATGATGATTAACGAAAAAGTCTTTCTTCTTTTCAGCCCAACAAGAGAATTTTTTATTTTCTTGAATACAATTCAGTTACAACAATAGAAATTGTTTTGCCACGGGAAAAACCGGGATAAGCGTGTATCACATAACCTTCATCCCGATGTGAGGACGAGGAACCGCCCGAATCATCTCCGCGGAACAGCCAGCCAAGCACAAGCCAGCCCAAGATTGCCCATCCCCACCAGGGAAGGCCGCCACCTGTATCCTCTGATGTGTCCTCGGACGGATACGGTTCCGATACAGGTTGGATGTAGGGTGTATATCCATCATGCTGCCCCCGGGTTGTGTCGGGGAGTGCCAGCCAGAGGAGTGCGCAGACGAGGCACGCCTTCATCAAGTTCTTGAGGTTGTTCATGTTTTGAGTCCTTTGTTGGTTTGTTGTCACAAAACCACAGCAACCCACAAACAGGCGCGCCGAGATGCGGCGCCAGACGATAAAAATGCCGAGGGGAGGGCATGGCCGTTTCTGTCAGACCTACATGCCGAATTAAGTGTGGATTACTAAGCAGTATGGAGACAACCAAACCAAGAAAGGAAATCCACACATGACAACAAGGCTCGCCGTTCTGCCCCACGCCCAAAGAGGAATGGAATGTCTTGAATCGTTTCTATCTCACAAGATCAAGATGTTCGATTTGTTTGGAATCGAATTCTTTGTCAATAGAAGCGTAATGGCCATTCCCATCCTTCTGGCCATTACTGACAATCTCAACTGGCGTGTCGGGCTCTATGTGTTGGGAGTAGCCGGCTCCATACTGCTACACGAGACGGGGCATGCCTTTGGTGGATACATTGTCGGCAATCGCGCCAAGGAGATCACACTTATAGCTTGCGGGGGATATACCGTTTTTTCACGAAATCCAGGTGTGAGCGCAAAAGATGCCTTGATGAGTGTTGCCGGCCCGTTGACCAACGGACTTTTGTGCTGTTTGCTAATTTGGCTTGAAAGTGCGCTTGGGGGAGGCTCGTTCGGCGAATGGGCACATCTGCTGTTTAGCCAGATGGGCGGAAATTACCTTCCCGCGGAAGAGTTGCCCTTTTCGTTTGCGTTGTTGAATGCCATGGCCATTGTCAACACATACATGCTTGTGTTCAACTTGCTGCCAGCCTTCCCGTTGGATGGGGGACGGATCTTCAGATGGTTTTCCGGATGGTTTCTGTCTTCGCAAAAGGCGGCATTTACGACAATGCTTGTGTCCCGGATGCTGGCTTGCCTGATTGTCCTGCGAAGCATAACGACGGATTTGATTGCCGAATTCAATCCCTTCAACCTTCTCTTCTCGGCTCTGATTGCTTGTTGGATATGGTGTGGAAGCCAAACGGAATATTGGCGAACCAAACTCTACTGTGCGGCGGAAGCAGGTTCTAGGGCGGCGATTTTGGAAATCCGCCGGCTGTTTGACGAAGACGTGGTACCTGCAATTCATGGCAGAGGGGGGCGATGAGCCAAGGCGCAGCGTTTGGAGGATTTGTGGGTTGCTACAAACATCGAAACCCAAAGGAGCCAACCATGACAATTCAGAGTGCCAAATGCAATGCCGTCCTGTTCCAAGGAGAAGGAAGGCCCGAAACAGATATGAATACCCCCATCGAATTCAAGTAAGAAAGGAGTATCCCCATGGAAGAACAAATTCTTGCGGGCTTGCCCGACCATACCCAACGCTATCGGGATGTCATGTCCTGTGCGGAAGAAATCGCCGCGGCGCGACCCGACTCCGTCGAAAGCGCGCTAGTGACGCTGCGGGATGTCTTTGCCGCCCTGTGCAAGGTGCAACCGGAGGGGTTCGGCCAGTTGCTGGGGATGCCAGTGCCCGTTCCCGAGGTTGCCGTGGCGGCACAAGCGGAGTCGCCGTCTATTCCCTGCCACTACGCCTCGGAGGTGGACCATTGCCTCTCTCCCTACGGGGGCATCATCATGGATGTGCTCGACGCCGTGGGACTGGAGACCCCCGCCGTGGATTCGCTGCACATCGCGGCCACCCTGCTCTGGACGCCGATTCCCGAGACGGCGAACCTGCTGGCGGTCTGCGGATTTCCGTCCGAAAAGGTCCGCAGCACGATGTTAAAGCACCTCCGGGAGAATGCGGAACGGGAAACGGCCAGGCGTTGCCAGAAGGAACAAGAGGAAGCGTTCGGGAACATCGGCAAAATCCGCGAGTACCTGCTGACGCGCTGCTTTGGGCAGGAGGATGCCGTGGAGACAATCGTGACACAGCTCTCCATTGCCTGGGGAATGCCTCCGGCGGAACGGGGCAACAAGCCGCTTTCGTTCTTCTTCGCCGGCGTCCCTGGCTCCGGCAAGATCCACGTGACGAAGGTTCTGCAGGATGCCTTCGAGGAAATCCTCGGAATCCCGAAAATCCCCGTAGTGGACTTTGCCCGCTTTGCGGCCGAGCAGCTGGCGCTCGATCTAATTGGCAGGGACCCCTCCTGGAAGGACGGCGGGGGCGAGGGGGTCTTTCCCCAGGCGGCTCGGCGGAACCCCCGCGGCATCATCGTGGTGGACAACTACGAACGGGGGCACGCCTGCGCAGTCGCCCACTTGGATGCCCTGCTGGAAAAGGGTGTGATACAAGATGGTTTTACGCAGGAAGTCGTCAGCTTCGCGCGGAATATCGTCATTGTCATTACCCACAGGAAGGAATTCGCCGAATCGGACGAGCTCACCTCGCTGGCGGCGAAGACGAGCGGCCCCCTGCCCCGGGACAAGATCATCGAGGGGCTGGTCAAGTTCGCGCCGGGCTTCCATTCGACGCTGCGCCTCGTGGATGCGCCCATTCTCTTCAGGCCGCATAGCTGCAAGTCCTTCCTGGAAATCGTCCGCTCGAAGGTGGCCGCGATGAAGCGCCGTTTCGCGGACGCCTACGGGGCGGATTGCGACTTCGACGGGGAGACGCTGGAGCAGGTGCTGGTGGAGATGCATCCGAGCGTGGCCTCCGGCCATCCGATCGACTCGACGCTGGAGTCGACCATCCTCCTGCCCTTGCAGAAATGGCTGATGGGCCACTTCGGCGAATTTGCCCGCCACCGGCGGATCCGGATTGTTTCCGATCCCGTCCCCGGCTTCGAGGATGCGCCGGAGCGGAAAGACTACCGCGATTTCGGGGACTGGCTCGCAGCCCGGACGGCGAAGCGCCTGTCGCGGGCGAAACGCCTGGTATTCTCGACCGCCATCGAGCCGGAGGAGGACGCGGTCGTGCTGCGTTTCAGGGACATCACGTTCAAGGTGCTGCCCAACATCGAGGACTGCGGCTATTTTGCGGTAACGGTTCCCGACGTGTCGTTCGCCGACCTGGTTGGGGTGGAGCTGGTACAGGAGCGCATCCGCGAGGTGGTCGATTACTTCAACCATCCAGGGAAGGGTGGTATCCGCCCCGAGACGGGCATCGTCCTGTACGGCCCGCCGGGGACCGGCAAGACCTCCGTGGCAAAGGCCATCGCGAACGAACTGGGCACGCCATTCATCATGATGTCGGGGACGGACTTCACCAAACGCCACGTCGGTGAGGGAGTGGAGGCGGTCAAGCGCCTCTTTGCGGCGGCCCGGCGGTACGGGGCGGTCGTCTTCATCGACGAAATCGACGCCATCGGGTCGCGCGAAGTCGAAAGCCCCGAAAACGCGCGCGTCATCAACGCTTTCCTGACGGAGCTGGACGGCTTCCGCGAGCGGAACCTGCTTGTGATCGGCGCAACCAACCGCTACGAGGCGCTCGACGCTGCACTCGTCCGCCCCGGCCGCCTCTCCCTGAAAATCCAGCTGGGACTTCTGCACTCGAAAAAGGATCGCCGCCGCCTCGTCGCGGAAACCCTGGCCAGGGCAGGAGCGTCCATCCCCGACGACCTGCTGGAACGTCTGGTGGAGACGACCAACGCCTGGTCACCGGCGAACCTCGTAGCCATGGTCAACGGCGGTGTCCGCCTGGCTCTCCGCGAGGGCGTTGCTCCGAACTTCGGACACTTTGCCAAGGCGCGTACCGTAGTGTTGCTGGGTGAAGATCCCCAGCGCGTGGAGCGTGCGGAACGGGAATTGCGCCTGATTGCCGTCCACGAGGCGGGGCATGCCGTGGCGGCCGCCCTGCGCGGCATCCCCTTCGTGCAGGTCAGCGTGCAGGGGGCGGGGGATACATCCGGGTTCGTCGAACATCTGGGCATCCAGGGCTATGCCACCCGCAAGGACCTTTGCCGCATGATCGACATGACCCTCGGCGGGCGCGCCGCGGAAGAGCTTTTGTACGAACCCTCCGACGGTGTCCAGTCCGACTTCGAGCACGCCACCCTGCTGGCGGCCCGGCTGGTGCGCCTGGGCATGGAATCGGGAGACATCCTTTCCATCCCAGGGGAGACGGACAAAGAATTCATTCTGCGAAACCGCGACAAAATCGACAACGTCCTGCGCTACCGCATGGGGGGCGTCCAGAAACTGCTCGCCCAGCACCAGCGCTTCCTGGAAGCGGTGGCCGATGCACTATCCACCCAGAAAGTCCTCTTCGAGGCCGACATCCTGGCGCTCCGCCGGGAAAAGGAAGGGACGGTGGAGAAATGAATATCCGAAAACTCCCAACGGGGCCTTGGTGCCCCGAATTCCCGGAGCGCAACATCCTGCAGGTGAGGATGCACGACGATGGTGATGACTTCTCCACCATTGTGACCGATCGGCGGGTTGGAATCCAGACCAGCCTGGACCTCCTTGAGGACCCGGTCATCTTATGGATCGACGAAGAACACATCTACTGCCGGGCAAACTGGGCCAATTGGTTTCCCGTCAGCATCTCCAACCCCGAGCACTTCCGCCTGCTCAGCCGGGTCCGCCAGTGTACCCTGCATCAGATGCGGCTTGCATCCCAGGACGCGCTGGAATGCCAGGTCCGCGTCTTCCATGTCAACGCCCTCCCCAACAAGTTGTTCGCGCCCAAAGAGCGGGATTCGGGCGATGGCGAATACGACATGTTCGGCGAACAGCTCAGAAAAGCCGCCATACAGCGCTTGACATCCGAAATCGACTGTTCGGGGTTGGACGATCTCATGGGGTTCCAATACATGGAGCTTCCCGATGTTCCCACGCTGGATCTCATCGCCGTATCGGAGCGGAAGACCGTGCTTTTCGCGGTGCATCCGCCTGAGACGGACCCCGGATTTGCAACGGGTATAGACTTCGAACCCGAGGAGGATGATCCGCAGTTCGAGCCCATCTTCTTCACCAAAACTATCCAGCGCCTTGTGCGGCAACGGGACGCGCTGCTGAAGTTCGACGGGGATTCCGAAGTCGTCCTTGCCGTTTACGATTATCCATTCATGCTGGAGAGAATCAGGCGGGTCTGGCAGGAGGAACTCGATGAGGAAGGCATCGAACTCGTCAACGAAATGGATTTTGATTCCTTCCTCCACAAACAATTCCCGGCAGGAGAAGACGATGAGCCGTAAGCCCCTCCTGTACCCACCACAACCTACGAAGGGAAAATGCAATCATTCCGCTTTCCAAGGGCATGACAAGAAACGGTTGCCATATCCTTGCCGTCAATCGGTACAAGTATTGTATCCGCGTCTGGCCAACGAGGGTATCTGCAAGTTCACGGCCAAGCAAACCAAAGGAGGAACACATGAGCTTTCAGTTGACGACAACTCCACCCACAGTCAAAAGTCCCCCCATGGACAGAGAGAAAATCGTTACTGCCTTCAAAAATGCCTTGGACGGATTCGACGCCCACTACGACATTGAATCGTCCCGCGAGGGGGCCACCACCATCTCCTGCGGATTCTTGCTCGAAAGCAAAATCCCGGAAGTCATGGGCAGCTTCGAATTCCGGCAAGCATGCATCCGCATTTTTGCATCCCCCATCGACCCGCTTGTCCCGAAGAACCGCACCGAGATGCTCCGCCTCGTGGCGATGGCCAATCAGGACATGGTCGCCGGGTGCTTTGAATACGAAATGTCGACCGACGAAATCCGTTTTCGCTTCTTCGTTGATTGCGACGGCTATGCAACGCTTGACCCGGACTCCGTCCGCAACACCCTGCTTCTTCCCTTCCAGATGTTCCAGCGCTGGGGGGATGCCCTCGTTGCCGTGGCCACCGGGACTTCCGATGCCGCGAGCGCATTCGCCGCCGCCCGCCCGGATGACGGCGAGGATGACTGCGAGGGCGACTTCGAGGACGACTTCGAGGATGCTTGAGACGTCGCCCTCTTTCGCACCATCCCAACCCCAAAGGACCAACTACCATGAAAGCAGATGAAATCTTCACCGCGGTCACCCGGTTTCTGGAGGAAGCCCATACCGAATACCTCTCGGCACCCATCCCGGAAGGCCACTCCATCTACTGTCCCGGATTGTCGACGCCGAGCAAGCTCAAGACCATTTCCCAGACCATCGAGACCTGGCGGACGAGTCTCGTCACCTATGCCCACTGCCTGATTTTCACCCACACCGAACACATCGACGAAATGGCCAGGTTCGTGGCGTTGGCCAACTGCTATGCAAGCCCCGGCAATTTCGACCTCGACGTGGATACCGGCGAAATCCGCTACCGCCTCTTTTTCGACTGCGCCAGCTTCGACACCCTTCCCTCCTCCTACCTCAAACGCTACCTGCCCCTCCCCCTCCTGATGCTCGACCAATACGGTGACGCCATCCTCTCCGTAGCCAACGGCACCTCCACCGCCGAAGCCGCACTGGCCCAGGCACTGGTTGACGGATTTCGACGCTCAAGGCATCGAACCCGTCAGCAAAATGAATTGTGGTTCCTTCCTCAATCAATTTCCGGAAGGAACAGTGGAACCATGAAAACCGATGAAACAACAAGTAAAGGGGAATCTGCTATGAATCCTACCGGAAACATATTCGAACAAGCCCAGCAAGTGTTTGAGATGATGAATGATCTCCGGGCGCGAGTGGAAGGGAACGTGTTCAAAGGCGAGTCCTATGACGGGACCGTCAGAATTTCGCTGTGGGGGACGGGGGCGCCGGTGGCCGTGTCGGTCTCCGGCCCCTGGCCTGACGACGTGCGCGAGGCCCTGGCCCGAGGCATTGAAGAAGCGCTCGCCCGGTGTTGCGAAGCCCGCGTAGCCTTCATGACCGACGGCCTCGAAAACATCCAGCGGGCAGCCGGCGTCGGGCCGGATTTCCAAATGCCGTTCTGAAGGAGGAACACCATGTGCAACAATTTATCGTTCGGCACCATCGTGTTGGCCTGCATGGCCATGTTCGGAAGCGCTGGGTGTTCAAACCGTACCCAAGCCGTTCCGCCCGATCGGGTCGATGCCTGGAAGAACTTTCACGGGACGCACGAGTGTTTTCCTTTTCGCGTGGAAGATGGGAAGGGTTTTGAATACGAGGGGGAGAAATACGATGACCCTTGCAGCCCCATCGTTTCAAGGGCGGATTGGGTCGTTGTCCGAGATGGCCTGACTTTCGTCCTCTACGATGTCGATCCAGGGAATCTGGAGCCGAACGGATTCCATTACATGAACGAGGAATCGGAGGAATTCGAGAAAGCTTACCTTGAATCCCTGTGGATCGGACTGCTGGGGGATGATGGGGAAGTCGTCAGGAAAAACCGTCTGGGAACAGGATTGCGGGATATTTCGGGCATCCAAACGGGATCGGATGGCCGTGACCAGGTAACAGCGCTGGATGCTCAAGGCCAGAAGAGGACCATCCCGTTGAAATATCCTCTCCCATGGCCTCCACTGGAGCAAAAGGGAAGCGCTTGGGACCGATACAATGAACGGATCCAGCGGGAAGCCGACCGCATCGGGGAGGACTGGCCGGGAAACGCCTCCGGCTATGCCGCCCAGTGGCAGGACAACGCCCTGCAAGCGTTTCTGGACAAGGAGCGTCGACAGGCGGTGGAAACCTTGCGGACCCGCCCGATGACCAAGACCTGCCGAGCTTGTCTGGAAGGGGAGCCGGACCGGAGCTGGATACTGGCCTGGGAGGCTTCGGAAGGGGTGGGGGACCAGGCTGGCAACGTGCATTGGGGGCAGGTGGTGGCCTCTGTGAACCGGGACCATTTCATCTACCCCTTCCTGAGGAACTGGTTCGAAGGGTTCGAACATCCCGGCGGCTGGATGCTCGTCTGCAATGCGCGAGGCGAGTTCAACGGGGAAACCTTCACGGCCACGAACGGCGTGGCGTTGGTGGGACTGGAGGGATGGAAGAAACGCTTTCCAGATGAGGAAGGGATTGACCAATGGGGGTTGCTCCGCTTGGCACCGGAGCAGGTCCGCAAGGAGGATGGCAAGACGTTTGTGGGATTCGAACTGATTATGCCCCAGTTCATGGATTCCGCATGGAAGGCCGGTCACGGGATCTTCGTGGCGGAAGGCGGAATCCTACATCTTCAGGAGCTAGCAATCTGCCTGGACTTTCCGTGGTTGCGGGGCATTCCCGGCGTCACTGTCGAAGAGTAGGACTTTGCACTATGGATGGGAAAGAAATCATTGCCGCATTCAGGGAAATGCTCGATGAGGTTGGGTTCGGCTACAAGGTCGATGATTCCACCCGGCCCGGGTCCGTCGTCCTCAGCTTTGGCATGAAGTGCGGTCCCGGGATTGGCCGTGTCGGGGCCGTCTTCGAATTCCGGGAAGCGGGAATCCGCATCTATGGGGTTGCGCTCGAACTTGCTGCGGCGAAGGATCTCCCCGAGTGGTTCAAGCTTCTGGCCATGATAAACTTCGAATTGGAGGCCGGTTGTTTCGAGTTCGAGATGGCCAGCAGGCAAATCCGTTTCAGGCACTTCGTCGTGTGCGAAAGGATTGTGGAGATTCCCCCGGACTTCGTCTGCGACACTCTGCTGCTTCCCTTCGAGATGTTTTCCCGGTACGGGGGCTCCTTCGTGGCCCTCGCCGAAGGGTTCCCCGACGCCGCGATGGCATTCGGCAGGCGCCGGAAGGGGAATGAGGGATAGGCATCGACAAAGCAGACGAAAGGAGACTCACCATGGAGCAGGAAGCCATTTCCATCGCCGTCAAGCAGTTCCTGGATGACGCGCATTTCAAATACCGCACGAAAACCACCCCGGACGGCCATGCCGTCATCTGCACCCGGATGCGGATGCCAAACTCGTCCAAGTCCGTTTCGCTGACCATCGAAATCCGGGAAACGCACATGGCCATCCACGCCCATTGCGCCATCAAGGCCTCCCCCGAATATATTGGCGAAACCACCAAGTTTTGGCGTTGGCCAACTACGGCCTGATTCTGGGGAATTTCGATCTTGATGTGGAAACGGGGGAAATCCGCTACAGGCACTATCTTGATTGCGCAGGGTTCGATGCGTTGCCTGCAGAGGTTTTGTGCCGTCACTGTCCCATTCCCGTCGTGATGCTCGGGCAATACGGCGATGCGATTGCCGCGGTTGCGACCGGGCGGAGCGAAGCGGAAAGCGCGCTGGCCGAAGCCAAGGAGAAGGGGGTGTAGGGGCAGCCCGCCGGAGCGGGCTGGGCAGAACCCGGCTGAGAGGGGTGGGTCAGGAAGCGGCGGAAGGGGCGGGGGCGTCGGTGGCGATGTCGCGGAGGAGGGCTTCGGCGGCGGCGGGGTCGAGGCGGGTCATGGCGTAGCCGACGTGGACGAGGAGGTAGTCGCCGGGGGCCGCGTCGGGGAGGAACGCCAGGGAGACGCGCTGGCGGACGCCGCCGTAGTCCACCAGGCCGCAGCGGTCGAAGCCTTCGCCGGGTTCGATCTCGATCAGGCGGCCGGGGATGGCAAGACACATGGGAACGCGTCAGTGGGGTTGGGGAGGGGGCTGGGGTTGGCCGGGCGGAGGATTGATTTTCTGGACGCGGAGGGGGAAGCGGAGCTTGAGGTCGTCGTCCAGGGAAATCTCCACCCAGTGGAGGCCGGGGGCGCGGAATTCGGTGTTCAGGAAGACTTCGATGTTCGTGGCGCTGGCTTCGGAATTCGCCAGGCGGACCGGAATCCGGCGCCCCTGCGCGATGGGCTGCATGTCGGGGCCGAGGATGCTGGTCTGCTGCGCGAATTCGCCTTCGCCCGAGCACCAGCGGGTCACGAGGTACATGCGCGGGTGGCGCAGCGGGAAGGTCGCGCTGCCCAGCATGTCGAAGATT
>JAEEGL012128995.1_pt1 | contig 42247 bp, 40 predicted proteins | sample 9134231 | NCBI WGS metagenome assembly JAEEGL01 (sample SAMN16246548, study PRJNA631951) | gut metagenome | biome: gut microbiome; feature: rumen; material: fiber-attached | host: Bos | place: Iran: Karaj | collected 2018-10 | reverse complement strand
TAATGATACAACGCAAACACAACTTATAAAATCTTAAGGGACGCTATGTGAAACCGACCCTTGAGAAACGCCTGAAAAGAAAGCAAAAGGGACTATATGACAACGTATATAAAGACCTTCCAAATGCTCCCGACTATGAAAACTTTGGACTCCGACAAGGCCGGCAAGAAGGAAGAAAAGGTCGAATGCGCCTGCTTTACCTGCCCCTCGCAGGAGGCTTGCAAGGCCGCGCAGGAAGCCGAGAAAGCCGCGCCCGCCGAAGAAAAGATCGACTTTTCAAACGTTGTGATCGAACCGCTGTTTTCCGATTACGTCGATTTTGAGACTTTCTCGAAGAGCGATTTCAGAGCGGTAAAAGTCCTCGCCTGCGAAGCCGTGCCGAAGTCGAAGAAGCTTTTGAAATTCACGCTTGACGACGGAACGGGTACTCCGCGTACGATCCTCTCCGGCATCCACGCGTTTTACGAGCCGGAAGAACTCGTCGGTAAGACCTGCATCGCCATAGTCAACCTGCCGCCGCGCCCGATGATGGGCATGGAATCGTGCGGTATGCTCATCTCCGCCGTCCATAAAGAGGGCGAAGAAGAGAAGCTCCACCTGCTCCAGGTCGACCCGCACATCCCCGCAGGCGCGAAACTGTACTGAAACGTCAGAATTATAAAAGAGCATCGGCTCGTGTTTTGTAAGAATAGAATATGCTGCTTGAAATACGCGATTTAACGAAGACATACGACAGTTATTATGAACGGGTACACGCCCTTGACGGCGTTTCTTTCGATGTCGCCGAAGGCGAATTCATAGCCGTTACCGGCGCTTCCGGCTCCGGTAAATCGACTTTGCTTCACATTCTCGGCGGCGTCGACCGTCCTACCTCCGGCAGTGTGCTGTACTGCGGTAAAGACGTCTGTAAAATGAACTCAACACAGCTCGCCGTTTACCGCCGTGACTGCGTTTCGGTCATATATCAGTTTTACAACCTTCTGCCGATGCTCAACGTGCGCGACAATATCATTATCTCGCGTAAATTCGCAAAAAAAGATATTGATGAAGACAAGCTCAAAAAACTGCTCTCCGACACGGGTCTGACCGATAAAGAGTTTTACTACCCGAATCAGCTGTCGGGAGGGCAGAAACAGCGCGTCGCGGTCGCACGGGCTGTTATGACCGGCGCGGACGTTATACTTGCTGACGAGCCGACCGGCAATCTCGACAGCAAAAACTCAGCCGCGGTGACGGAGCTTTTGCGTAAATGCAATACCGAATACGGCAAAACGGTCATACTTGTTACGCACGACAGCCGTATAGCCGACACAGCCGGACGTATCATAGAGATATCGGACGGCAGAATAGTGAACGATACAAGAAAATGACGGCGAAACTGATCTTACATGATCTGAAATATGATCTGAAAAATACCGTTTTTACGCTTTTATGTACGGCTCTTTCATCGGTTTTGACGTCGTTTATTTTCGTCTCTGCGGTAAGAGCCGCAAGAGCCGAGATCGCTTTTTCACACGGCGGCGCGGAGTCTTCTGGCGCGATACTGATGTTCGTAATCATAGCCGCCGCCGTCATAGCCGCCGGGTGCTTTATGATACGCTCGGCGGTCGATCTGTCGTTTTCACGCAAGCTGAAAACGCTTGCCGTTCTGTCTTCGCTCGGTGCGGGCGACGCGGAGAAAACGGCGTTTCTGCTCTTTCAGGCTTGTATTTACGCGGTGTTCGGTGCGTTTGCCGGCGCTTTGTTTGGCGGTTATCTTTCCGGGGTGTTTTTATCAAGCCTCAAAAGCTCGCTTTTCGAATTTGCCGGTTACGATTTCTCGGGCGCATGGTACGAGCCCGCGTTTGCTTTTGCCGTCTGCTTCGCCGCCGTGCTTTTGCCGTCGCTGAAACCTGCTGCGAGGCTCAGAAAGATAAATATTATCGACGCGCAGAGAAATAATGAAAAAATAAATATTTCTTTAAAAGATAACGTTTTTACCGTATGGGCGGAAAAGCTTTTCGGTTATACCGGTCGTCTTGCCGGCCAGTTTTTCGACAACGACCGTAGAAAATACCGCGCCGTTACGGCGGCTCTTTCGTTCGGCGAAGGCTTCCTGTTTTTCTTCCGCGCCTTTCCCGAATACAGTAAACAGAACGGCGGTACTCCGTCGCCCGACGGGCTGACGGTCATATATATGCTTACGCTTCCGGTACTGTTTTTCGCAGTCGCCGCCGCGCTGCCGTCAGCGATATCCGCGCTCGGTATGAAAAAACGGCAGTTCGCACTTCTGCGTTCAGTCGGCGCATCCGACGGTATGATATATAAAATATCGATTATAGAAAGCGCATATTTCGCGCTCAGTACCGCATTTTTCACGCTGATTTCCGCCGTCGCCGGCTCCTATGCCATGCTTATGTGCGTCAGGATTTCCGATCCGGGAGAGCTTTACGTTTTCGCTTTTCCGTTTGCCGCCTGCATCCCCTGCGCTCTTGTCAACGCCGCCGTCGTCATACTGTTTTTGATATGTGAAGCGGCGAACATCAAAAAAAACGATACCGCAAAAATGCTCGCCGCCGGTGAATAATATGAAAAAAGAAATAAAAAAGAAAAAAATCTTGAAAATAACCGTGATCGCGCTTCTTTGCGCCGTGGCGGCGGGAGCCGCCGCGCTGTTCATATGCAGCGCGTCGGTAGTCTCTTACGGCAGATCGAGGATCATAACTGATGAAAAAGCGGCGGAGCTTGAAGACGTCGACTGTATCGTCGTTCTCGGCTGTCTCGTTAAAAGCGACGGCAGACCGAGCGATATGCTGTACGACCGGCTCGTCACCGCGATCGGCCTTTATCAGAGCGGAGCCGCGCCGAAGCTGCTCATGAGCGGCGACCACGGCACGGCCGAATACGACGAGGTCAACGCCATGAAGAATTTCGCCGTCGATTCCGGCGTGCCGTCGGAAGACGTGTTCATGGATCACGCGGGTTTTTCAACTTACGAGACCGTGTACCGCGCAAAAGAGGTGTTTTGCGCGAAAAAGGTCATAATCGTCACTCAGGAATATCATCTTTACAGAGCTTTATACATAGCCGACCGGCTCGGGCTCGAGGCGTACGGCGTATCTGCCGATCTGCATACTTACAGAGGGCAGAACGTACGCGAGATCAGAGAGGTCCTTGCAAGAGCGAAAGATCTTATTATGTGCATTTTCAAGCCCGAACCTACGTATCTCGGGGAAGCGATACCGGTAAGCGGTAACGGCGATCTGACAGAAGGATAAGGAGAGCGTTATTATGAAACGTATTGTATTATCGGCGGTCGCGCTTTTGCTCGTTCTGAATTTGTGTTCCTGCGTTTTGATACAAAGGCTTTATTTGGGTTTAACCGACATGGCAATGATGGGCAGCTTCGCTTCTCAGCTGTTTTCTTCAATACAGGATAAGGATAAAGAGCGGTTCAGCGAAACTTTTTCGGCGTATGTTAGCTCCGCCGACGGATTTGAATCCGATATTGAAAAACTGTTCGGTTACATCAAAGGCAGCGTGATCTCGTGGAATGAAGACGGAAGTCCGGTCGAATTTGATTCGGCCGGAGAGAACGGAAAAATCAAAGAAATGTGCCTCTGGTACGATCTTATAACGGACGAAGAACACTATTACGTTTTTCTTAACTTCGTTGCCGTAAATTCGATCGATAACAGCGACGAAGGAATCAACTCTCTTTGGATCGTTGAAAAAAACGATGCCGCCGAATGGAATATGACGATAGAAGATATGGCGGCAGTAAAAGGTATCTCGATCCCGTTTTACGGTAACGAGAGTTAAAGGAGGCAAATATGTGGAAAGAAATTAAGAATGAAAAAGACGCGGCGGCTTTTATGAGCCTTGTATATGATTTTCACGACAGCTGTATCAAGGAAATGAAATACGTCAGCGGTGCTTACGTCGATGATGATTTGAGTATGTATCCGTTAAACGACCAAAGAAAACTCAGCGTTATCATTCAGCGTCAGGATGAAGAGAATACCGTAATAGAACTTGAATTTTCAAAACTGAAGTATTTACGTCTTTGTCCGATCAATGAAGAGTATACCTGTGAGATTCTTGACAGCCGGTTCTTTTTCAAAGACGGATCGATCTGCTGGCGCGACAGCGGCGACGTTACGGATATCGATAACGCCGACGGCTGCAATACCGTTATTTGCGCCGGAGAAGTCAGATGGCGCATATTGCTCGGCTGTCTCGGCGGCAAAGTTATATACTCCGATCATAACAACGAATAATCGAAAGAACATGAACGTGACAAACCTTATATTAAAAAAAGCCGCCGAATGCGGTATAAATCTTTATTCCGTCGCTTATATGGACGAAAACGGTCTTGAAAAAGCGAAAATGCGCCCGGCGAACCGCTGCAATAACAGCTATTCCGTCGCCAAGGCGTTCACGATGACCGCGATAGGTATGCTTTACGACCGCGGGCTTCTCTCGGTCGAAGATAAGATCCGCGATATTTTCAAAGACGAATTTCCCGCGGTATACGATACGGAATGGGATAAAGTCACCGTCGATCACGCGCTCCGTCACAGGATCGGATTTGCTGCCGGTTTTCTCGATATCGACGTCGAGCGTATCGCCGATTACGGTACCGACGATTTTCTACGGATCGTCTTATCACACCCGCTTGCATACGCGCCCGGTGAAAAATGGGTGTACTCAGACGCGGCTTTCTACCTTTTGTCCCGCGTCGTGACGAAAATATCCGGCAAAAAACTCGACGATTTCATGCGTCCGGCGCTGTTCGGCACGCTCGGCTTTCAGGAACTCGCGTGGAGCGTTTGCCCTAAAGGCTACCCGATGGGTGCGACCGGACTGTATATCAGCTCCGAAGACATGGTCAAGCTCGGTTACGCTTACGCCTGCGGCGGCGAATACTTCGGCAAGACCGTCGTCTCGGCTGACTGGGTCGAGCTCGCGTTATCCCGCGGTTATGAATTCGGGCAGTACAAAGATACAGGCCTCTATGCCAAAGGCGGCATGAACGGTCAGTTTCTGTGCTTTTCAACGAAAAAACGCGCCGCGTTCGCTTTTCACGGCTTCGAGCCGGAAAAGGACGTTTCGGTGCTGATGAAATATTTTAAAACCTTAATTGACTGAAAAGGAGAAGAGAGTATGCAGAAGAACGGTTATTTCCCCGAGATAAACGGCAACTTCGGATTTGGCTGTATGAGGCTCCCAATGAAAAACGGTGAGGTCGATCACGAGCAGTTTTGCAAAATGGCCGACGATTTTATCGCCGCGGGCTTCAATTATTTCGACACCGCGCACGGCTACATAGGCGGCAAAAGCGAGCTTGCCATACGCGAATGCGTTTCGAAACGCTACGACAGAAGCAGATTTTTGCTCGCAAACAAGCTTTCCGATCCTTATTTTCAAAAAGAAGAAGATGTCGTGCCGTTTTTCAAAAAACAGCTCGAGCTTTGCGGCGTCGAATATTTCGACTTTTATCTGATGCACGCGCAGGACAGAAACAACTATAAAAAATACAAACGCTGCCGCGCGTACGAGACCGCCGCCGCCTTAAAAGAGCAGGGCTTTATCAGACACCTCGCGCTTTCTTTCCACGACAAGCCCGAAGTTCTCGACATGATACTTACAGAACATCCCGAGATCGAAGCCGTGCAGATACAGTTCAACTACGTCGATTACGAAGATCCCGCCGTTGAAGCGCGCGAAGTCTACGAGGTCTGTATAAAGCACGGCAAACCCGTCATCGTTATGGAACCGGTCAAAGGCGGCAGTCTCGTCAATCTGCCCGAAGAAGCCGATAAAGTACTGAAAGATCTGCACGGCGGCTCGAACGCGAGCTACGCCGTGAGATTTGCCGCGAGTTTTCCCTCGATGTTCATGGTCCTTTCCGGTATGAGCAGCACGGAGCAGATGAACGACAATATCTCGGCGATGAAGGATTTTGAACCCTTATCCGAAAAAGAATTCGAGGCTGTGGCGAAGGTCTGCGCGATATTCAAAAAACTCGATATCATACCGTGCACCTCCTGCCGCTACTGTATCGAAGAGAATATATGCCCTCAGAATATAATCATTCCCGATCTGTTTTCGGCTATGAACGCCTACGGCGCGTTTCATAACTGGAACACAAAATTCTATTATAACGCGGTTATAACCGGCGACGGCAAAGGCAAAGCCTCCGAGTGTATCGAGTGCGGCGGATGCGAAAGCGTCTGCCCGCAGCATCTGCCGATAAGAGAGCTTCTGCAAAACGTCGCGAAGACTTTTGAAAAGAACGCCAGATAAACGGTACCATACGTTCGCCGCAGACCGTTAAGGTTTGCGGCTTTTATTTTTTTTACGTTTTCGCATTCCCGTGCGAAAAGCCCGGCGGCCGATCGTTATACAGGGTGTAACGGAAGATAAACAAGGAAATTCAAAGTAAAGGAGATATATCGTATGAAATTAGCGCTGCAATGCCTTTTCGAACCTTTTCTCACCCAGTATTTTCTGTTCGAATCGGTACTCGGAGGTTTCATAACCGACGGGGAAAAAGAAAAAATGAAAAAAGAACTGAAAAAAATATTCTGCATCCCGAACGACAGAGAGCTTGACGGGATAATAAGCACCGCCGAGCAGGAGCCTTTCAACGCGATACGCGTCGCAGGCGACTACGAACGCCTCTGCAGAACGATAGAATTCGCGGAGAGAACGGGGCAGGACCTCGGCATAACGGCGACCGACAGACTCATACTTGACCAGAAACGCGAAGCGATGACGATAAAGTCGGAACTTTTCAAACATTGCAGAAACCTCACCGAAGAGACCGTCTATACCACGCTTCTCGATTCGGCGATGAACGGCAGCGTCAGAGCGATGACCACGCTCGGATATATGGAATATCACGGCATATGCGTCGGCGAAGACAGACATAACGCCTACAAGCGCATAAGGCTGAGCGCAAAATGGAACGACCTGTTCGGCAACCTTATGGGCATCGCATACGACGGCGAGAACAGGCAGACTTACTACGACGTGCTTTATACCGTGATGAACGGAGCGTTGAGAAAAGCCTCGTTTTCACATATCTGCGGGTTTACGGATTTTTCAGGCGAATGTACGCTCGACCGCGCGGCGAAGATACTCGAAAGAGCTTTCGGACTGAAAGAGATACAGAGAGACGCGTACGACCACTGCTTCGCAAACGCCGCGTTTTCCGAACTCATCCCGATAGAAGACAAAGAAAAACTTCTCCTTTCAAAACAGCCTAACACTATAGCGGCGCTTGCCGACATACCTTTCGGCAAGATAAAGAAAGGCTCGTTCGTCTTTGACGGAACGTGCGCCGAAACGGTTATCTTAAAAAGAGAAGACGAGGCGGAGAGCATAGTGCAGAACCTTACCGTCGCCGACGTCTGCTCCGACAAGGCGTACCGCCCTCTGCTAATCGTCTCTTCCGAAGATTACGTGACGGATATGTATCTGCGTATGATAAGAAAAGGCGCCGAAGGCTGCGCCGTCGCTGAAATAGACGCCGCGACCCTCACCGACCACGAATTCACGCCGACCAAAGACAATATAATAATCAGCGTCATATCCGAAACGAAATCGGCGTCGACGCTCATCATAGTCAGAAACGTCGAAAAGCTGAACGACGCGCAGGCAAACGAGCTTTACAAATACCTCGGCGCCGAGTTCAGACGCAGGTTCAGGCTTTTCAGCCCGCCCGTTGCGCTCGACCTTTCGGGCATAAGATTCGTACTTGCGGCGCACGGCAGAAACTTCATAACCGACAAACTCGGAGCAAAATGCGATACGATTGAGACGGCGGCCGTCACGGCTGAAGAAAAAGACAGGGCGGTCGACGATATTTTCCGCGAGTGTCTCACCGTATGCGGCTGCGAAGATATAGAACTGACGGAGCAGTCAAGAACCGTGCTGACGGAATACGGAGCGGATACGATATTCGAAATACTTAACGACGCGGTCAAATACGCGATGTGCAAAAAAATCAAAACCGTAAAGCCTGAAGACCTAAAACCTCCGCGCAAGAGCAGAGCGAGGTCGAAACGCGGCATCGGCTTCGGTCAGATAGGAGGCAGCGATGAAAAAAATTAAACTTTTCGATAACTATGAAAACGCGCGTCTCGTCACGGTAAAAGAGTACGGAGACTCGCATCCCGATTCGGTGTATCTGTACGACGAACTCGGCGGTAAAGAGATAGACGGCATACCGATAAGCATCACGAGAAACGACGACGGCAAGCTCGAGGTCCTCTTTACGAACAACACGCATCTGCTCGCAATCGGCGCGACGAGGAGCGGCAAGACTACGGGTTTCGTCATACCGACGATAAACGTATTGATGAGAAAGAAAAACAAACCGAGCCTCGTTATAAGCGACCCGAAGCAGGAGCTTTATACGAGCTGTGCGAAGAGCTTCAAAAAGCAGGGTTACCGTATAATCCAGATAGACTTTACAGACTATAAACACAGCGACTGCTGGAACCCGCTCACGAAATGTTTCAGAGCGTATAAAAAATACCTCGCCGCCGAGAAATGCATCGAATACGGGCCTCTTTGCCCCGGAGCGGGCAAATACGCCGATAAAAGCGAAGCGGAGCAGGCAAGCGAAGCGTATTACGACGAAGCGGAGAAATATATAACGGGTCTTTGCACGCGCATCCTTCCGACGAAGAACCTGCGCGATCCCTACTGGGAAGATTCCGCAAGGGATCTGCTCAAAGCGATAATATTCGGTATGCTCGAAGATATCAAAATCGGTATCACCACTGAAGACAATTTCTCGCTGAGCAATATCATTAAGATATACGACAGTTTCCCGAATATCGATACGAACATAGACGACGGTTATTTCAACGACAGAGACCATGAAAAATCGAAAGCCTATCAGCTCGCCCGCAACAGCTTCATAGGCCTGCCGAGAACGACGAGACAGTGCGTCGTGTCGAACCTCGGTCCCGTTCTCAGCTGCTACAGAGATACGGCGATAAGAAAAGCGACCTGCACGAACACGTTCGAACTGTCCGAGCTCGACGACGGCGAACCGACGGTCATATTCATATCCTATAAAGACGAAGAGAGCCTGCACTACGAAGTCATAAGTATGTTTTTAAGCAGTCTCTATACGGAACTCATAGCCGTTGCGAGAAGCAAAGGTTCAAAACTCGACCGCCCGTTTTACTTCCTGCTCGACGAGTTCGGCAACCTGCCGAAATTCAACGATTTCGACAAGGTCATATCCGCCTGCGGCGGCAGAAACATCTGGTTCATGCTGATACTGCAGTCTTACGCGCAGCTCAATAACGTCTACGGCAAAGACACGGCGGACATAATCAAAGACAACCTGAATATGCACATCTTCTTCGGAACGAACAATCCGCAGACGAAAGTCGAGTTCTCGGAGGAGTGCGGCAAAAGAACGGTGCTTTCGCCGTCGTCCGCTCTGAACGGATCGGGCGAGTCGATAGACCGATACGACCACGCCACGGTATCGCTGATACCCGTGAGCAGACTGAACGAAATAAAACCTGGCGAGTGCATCGTTACGCAGATGAACGAAGACGTCCTTTGGGGCAATTTCGTCAGAAGCTATATGTGCAGGGAATTCAAATCGGATAACGCGGACGCCTCCAAACGTCCCGTGAAGGTCGATTTTCTTGATAAAAAGTACTCTTACGCGAGGTTCACGGCGGCAACGGAGTACCGTGCTTCGGACAGTGGAACATTTGAGTTTTGACGAACTGACCGCGTTCGCCGCGCTTTCCGAACTGAACAGAGAGAGCGCGGCGTTCGCCGCAAAAGTCACCGGACATTTACGTGAATGCAGTCGTTGCCGCAAACTCGCCGCGGCGGTGATGAGCGTGAGCGAAGCGCTTTTGTCAGAAGAGATCACGGAAAAAAAGAACCGGAAAAACACGCTTGATTATTAAGGAGATGATGATATGCTTGGCGCAATAATCGGAGACATAGCAGGATCGGTATATGAGTTCGGCGGTGAAAAGACTAAAGATTTTCCTCTGTTCACGCGCGGCTCACAGCCGACCGACGACAGTATCATGACGGTCGCGGTGGGATGCGCGTGCGTCGACGCGGATATTGACGACGAAGAGTCGTTCAAAAGAACGCTGATAAAAAGAATGAAAGAGCTCGGAAGGCTCTATCCCTACGCCGGTTACGGAGGGATGTTTTACAAATGGATCATGAGTTCGCAGAGCGAACCGTACAACAGTTACGGCAACGGCTCGGCGATGCGCGTATCGCCGGTAGGCTGGGCGGCGGATTCGCTCGATCAGGCGGAGAGGCTCGCAAAATGGAGCGCGGAGGTCACGCATAACCACCCCGAAGGCGTCAAAGGCGCGCAGGCGACCGCCGCGGCGGTGTATCTTGCCAGAACAGGAAAAAGCAAAGAAGAGATAAGAGCGTATATAACCGAAAAGTATTATTCGCTCGATTTCACGCTCGATCAGATCCGACCGGACTATGAATTCGACGTGACCTGTCAGGGCAGCGTGCCGCAGGCGATCGAGTGCTTTCTCGAGGCTGAAGACTACGAAGACGCGATAAGAAACGCGATCTCGCTCGGCGGCGATTCCGATACGCTCGCCGCGATAACCGGCGGCATCGCCGAAGCGTACTTCGGCATCGAAGAGGATCTGCTCGAAGAAGCGCGCGGCTATATCGACGACGAACTGACCGAATACTGCGATCATTACATGGACGAACTGTACTCAAACGGCTTTTAAATTCAAAAACTCCGGTATCATCCGCGATTTTGCGGATGATACCGTTTTTTTCTTTTTTTGTAAGATTTTATTGAATCGCACGAATAAGTATATGAAACAGTAATTTGATACGGAGGCAAACGGATGTTTTACAAAAAAACCGTCATTTACGCGGCGGCAGTATTGCTGGTATGCGTTTTCGTTAATACCATGGCGCCCGCCGCAACAGCGGCCGAAGGTTTTACGCAGGAAGATCTGATAACGCTCGTATACGACCCGAAAGGCAGCCGCAAATACACGGTCGTTTCACGGACGGAGCTCGGTGATTATTCCGAGAGCGGATCGATCGAGGTCAGACCGAACGACGGTGCGTTTGACAGCAGGGGAGAAACGTTTCACGTCTGCATCTGCTGTTACGCATCGCATATCGATTACGATGCCGAAAACGAAGGCAGACCCGTGCGGACGGAGATGAAGCCGTCAAAAAAGGTTTTGTCTTATACGGCGAACGAACTGGATGAAAAAATCAGATTTGACAGCGAAAAAGCGGAATATGATCTGATCACCGAATGCGGTTCGAATATGCAGTCGCTTTGGCAGATCGAAGCGGACGGAGACTGTAATTATATCATCTCATATTACGGCCACAACATCCAGATTTACTGATGTTGAACGGTCACGGTTACGGGAGGCTGCAAATGTTTAAAAGAATCATCGCGGTCATATTATGTATTTTCACGGCAGTCACGGCCTTTGGCTGCACGGCGGGGAGCGGCGCGGCGGACGACGGCTATTCTCAGCTGCGTGACAAATACTATTTCGATCCTTATATGCAGGGCACGTTTTTGCAGGCGTGGAAGCTCAATATCGACGACGGCAGCATTCTGACCGCCTGCCCGGACCCGCTCTGCAGTCACGGCTTTGCCGATAAAACGTGTCCGTTCTCTTCGGTCATACCGTTAGAGATCGCCGACGCCGGCAGATATCTGTTTTATATCGGCAAAAGCATAGACGGATCAAACAGATACTCGATATACAGCTTTGATACCGAGAACAACAGCACGGAGAAGATCTATACTTACGATAAATTCCCGTCGTCGAATTTTTCGCTTATGTACGGCGAGGGCAGACTTTACTTTGATATTCCGAGGGTGAGCGATTCGGACGGCAAACTCGTCGAGTCTGCCGAGCGCGACGTTATGTATTATGATATAAAAACGAAAAAGATCAAAAAATACGGGCAGAAGGACGAAAACGACACGCTGCTTTTTGCAGACAAAGGCAAAGTGTATTACCGCGACGTGAAAGGGAACGTATATTCGACCTCCGGCACGTTTGACGAAAGCGAACCGCTCCCGCTGCCAAATAGCTCCGCTGCGTCTATGTCTGATTATTACTGGGAGTGCGGACCGGGATATATCGCAAGATCGTACGTTCCCGCCGATATTTACCTTTATAATGAAAAGAGATCGGTAAAACTGCCGGACGAGGCCGCCGATAAGATACTCGTCGGCTTGTCGTGTACCGGCGACACGTTCTATTTCACCACGGAGACGGTAACGAACGAAGACGGCGGAGGCGGTCGCTACACCGTCACCGTCTGCATACTTGACAAAGACGGAGAATACAGGATTTATAACGTTTTAAGCGATTATAGTTTTTACGTTCTTAAAGGTCATAACGACTGCGTCGTTTGCTCGATCCTGAACGAATATAAAGACGGCGCGGAGCTGATACCGGGTACCGAAGAAGAAAACACGCCGAATAACCTGATGCGGATAGATCTGCAAAGCGGCATAGCGTCTTTATACAACACGTATTCCGAAAGCGTGCTCGATATGCGCACAGGCGATATAACCGTAAAATCGGAGAGGGTAAAATGAAGATTAAAGCAATAACTGTCATACTTGCGGTTCTGATCGTTTTGCCGCTTTACAGCGCCTGCGGCGCCGATGACGAAACGAAGATAATAAAAGGCGGTCTGCCGGAAGGCGTGACCGTTTACGACGCGGACGAGAAATCAAGGTATTACTGCCCGGATATCTTTTATACGACCGTCGTGCCGTGCAGAGTTGAGATCAAAAGCGGCAAAATACAGTACGCCTGCCCGGTAAAAGGCTGTGATCACAAGGGCAAAGACTGTTATTTCTACAACAAATGGGTCAAAACCGCTTTCGATACGGGCAGGTATATGATCATGATAGTCAGATCGTATCCTTCGGGCAATTATATTCTGGCTTACGAATGGAAAAGCGGCAGAATGTACGAGATCTGTACCGCCGACAAATTGAACAAAACTTTTATTCCCGGCACCGTGACCGATACGGTATACGCGTATTATCACACGTCATCAACGGGCGGTACGTATACGCGCGTGTATGAATACAACGTGTTCACCGGCGATTTGTTCACAAGATCCGTATACGGAGATCTGCGTTTTCTTTACTGCGAGAACGGTACGCTTTACGGTATGGACACGAACGGAGCGATCATGCTGATCCCGGGCGGTGAAGAGATCGCGCCTTGCCGTATGCCCGAAGGCTGCAACGGCTTTGAGCTGCGCAAGCCGGGTATGCTTTACAAAACCGACGCGCCTGCGGCGGTATACGATATCAAAAGCGGCGTGACCGTGTATCCCGATCCGTCGCTCGACGTCACCTCGCCCGTTTACAGCGGAGGCGGTTTTTATTACCAGTCGCGCGGCGGCGTCGTCACGGGCAGAAAAGCGAACGGAGAAGAAGTGAAGTACGTGCGGTACGATAACGTGATTTACAGACAGAGCCTTGACGGCAAAACAGAAAAATTCGTTATAGATACCGATTATCATTTTATAATCTATGCGGCTGACGGCGACTTCGCCGTAGGCAGACTTATGTATAAACTCTCAGACGGTATATATACGCCCTTCGAAGAACTTGATCACGATCATATACGGATAAATTTAAAAACGGGCGAAGTGCAGACGCTCGATCTTTATACCGAACATGATTATTTTTTATGAGATCAAAAAAATAACCGGCGGCTTAATATTCAAGATCACCTTATCGGCGCTTTTGCTTATATGCCTCTGCCTGTCTTACGCCGAGGCGTCGGGCGCCGATACCGCGGCGTACACGGCAGAACAGCTTCAGGCTTCGTACGAAGAGCAGATGCGGATCTATATCGAAAACGCAAAACGCGATCTGCTGAATCTCAACGGCGTCGGAGAAGAGAACGACTACGCGCACGGCTATTATCAGACTGTCATCGGGCTTTATACAAAAGCCTCGGATGAAATAAGAATAAAAAACGGCAGCGCGGCCGGTTGGGACAGACTTTTATCATCCGACGGGCTGACCGTCCTTTCGCTTGCCGCCGCGGCTGTCGTCGGCGGCGTCTGCGTATTTGAAGAGAAGCGGAGAGGATCGATTCACGTGATCCGACCGACGAAAAACGGCAGAGCGAAGACCGCTGCCGCGAAGATGACGGCGGTCATAACGGTCTCCGTTTTTCTCTGCGCGCTGTTTACCGCCGCCGCGTTCAGCGTGTATTTTTTCGGCGGCAGCCTGAGCGGCGGTTTTGCCGAAGTACAGACGGCGGAAAGTTTCCGCTTTTCGCCGTATAAAATAACGCTTATCGGGTGCTTACTGAGCATAACCTGCGGCAGGATGCTCGCTTCCGCGCTTATCGGCGCATTGTCGGCGATATTTTCCGAACTTTTCGGCTCGTACGTTATGATCTTCGCCGCCTCGTCGGTCTTTGCCGCCGCCGAATACGCGTTTTATATCATGAGATTTACGGCGGTCGACGTTTTTATAAAGAACGTAAACGTCTTTTCACTCGGCGGAGCGTATTTATATACGAGATATTACTCGGTGAGGCTTTTCGGCTGCGCCGGCGCGGCAGAAACCGGCGCCGTTCTGTCTGCCGTTCTTGTCGCCGCTTTATCTCTGCTGTTCGTCGCGCTTTACAGCCTGGGAAAAAACCTGATCCCGCCGGTCAAAGCGGAGAAAAAAGCGAAAATACGCCGCGCCGTTTTCGATCCGTCGCCTAAAACGCTGTTCTGCTGGGAGGTCAGAAAGAATCTGTCTTTGCGCGTCGGCGCCGTCGCCGCGGTCTGTGCGGTCCTTATCTGCGTCTCGTCTTTTTGTACCTGCGCCGACCCGGGAAATACCGACGATATGATCTATCAAGAATACTGCGCCGAATATGAAAAAATGCCGTTTGACGACGCGCTTGCCGCCGTATCGGCGGAAGTCAGGCGCGTGGAAAACGGCGTAAATCTGCGCGCGGAGGCGCTTGAGAAGCTGAACGGCGGGCAGATATCGTACGAAGAATACTCCGCTCTGATGACCGAATACGGCTACTGCAAAGCGCACGAGCTGAGCATAAAAAGATGCGCCGAAAGAGCGGCGCGTCTGCGCGGCATAAAAACGCCCGAAAAACACGAGATAAGATTCGTCAAAGACAGAACGCTGAACGCTCTGCTCGGTTCCGATTTCAGTTTTCTTTTCGTCATACTTCTTACCGTGTGCCTTTCGGCTTTGTTTTCGCGCGAATACGAAAGCGGTATGTACGCCGTTATGCGCCCGTGCAAAAACGGTAAAAACAAAACGTTTTTATCAAAGATCGCGTTTGCAGCCGCCTTTACCGCCGTTTTGTTCACGGTATTCACGGCGGTCGAAGTCGCTTCGTGCGCGTCGAACGGCGCGTTTTCGTGCGCTTCGGCGTCTGTCCTTTCGCTTGCGCCGGCAGAGAACGTCAAAGCCGATATAAGCATCGGGACGTACGTTTTCATAATGTATCTTTTGCGTTTTGCCGCTTACGAATCGTTTGCGCTTATCGTTTCTTCGCTTTCGGCTCTGACCGGCAGAACGATGACGGCGGCGGCTCTCTCAACCGCACTCGTGTTCATCCCTTACGCGGCAGGCAAGCTCGGCACGGTCCCGCCGTGGGCGGATATATCGTCCGTGATGGCGGCGAACGGCGTTCTGCTCTCGGCTGATATAAACGCCGCCGCGTTTATCATTCCGCCCCTGACCTCGGTCCTGCTCACGGCAGCCGCATATATAAAATTCACGGCTCCGGTGCGCTGAATTATTCTTTGTACAGTCTGATTCGCTTCGCGCAGGTGATTTATCTGTATGATAAAAGAATAATATCCGCCGTCAGTCAATCAACTGCAAGCGATAATACTTCGCCTATCTTTTCGTTTATTTCAAGCAGCTGTGCTCCGCGCACGTCGCACGGAACGTGAGTCTTGTTTATTATAACGACCCGTCTGCCGCGGAAATACCGGATATAAGAAGCCGCGGGATATACCATAAGCGACGTGCCGCCGATGATCAGCGTGTCGGCGTTCGATATAGCGTTTATCGCGCCCTCGACGGCGTCCTCCGGCAGCTGTTCGCCGTATAACGTGACGTCGCACCGGATTATGCCGCCGCAGGCGCAGCGCGGCACTTTTTCGGTCGATCTGAATATATGATCGCCCGGGTATTTTTTGCCGCAGCGGCTGCAGTAATTGCGCGCCGTCGTACCGTGTATCTCGAATACTGTCTTACTGCCGGCTTTCTGATGCAGTCCGTCGATGTTCTGCGTGACCACGGCGGTCAGTTTGCCCTGCGCTTCGAGTCTTGCCAACGCGTAATGCGCGGCGTTCGGCTTGATGTTTTCGGTGTTCAGCTTCTGCCTGTAAAACTCGAAAAAAACCTCCGGCTCGTTATACAGACAACTGCTGCTCAGAAGATATTCCGGGCTGTAACCCTCGAAACGCACGTCGTGCTGATTGTATAATCCGTCCTTGCTTCGAAAATCCGGTACGCCGCTCTCGGTCGACACGCCGGCGCCGCCGAAAAACACGATCTTTTCGGATTCTTTTATGAATTCACGCAGTTTTGCGATCTTGCCGTCCATAATAACACCTCCGTTTTTATACTATAACATAAAGGCGTAAAAAAATCAACGCCTTTTTTACGTCATAGCCGAAAAATCCGCCGTTACTGTTGATTTCTTTACAAATTTGCAGTATAATTACAAAAAAAACGGAGGATGAATAAATGAACGAAGCGATAAATAAAAGAAACGAGCTTCTCGCGAAATCGGTCATCGAATCGCTGAGGCAGAGAAATATGACGGGTTATTACGCGAAGAGCAGAGAAGAGGCGCTGCGGATCGCGCTCTCGCTCATTCCGGAAAAGTCGAGCGTCACGATGGGCGGCGCGATGAGCGCGCACGAGATAGGTCTCGTGGAGGCGGTAAAAAAAGGAGATTATAATTTTATCGACCGCGACGAATATCAGGACAAGCGCGCCGCAATGCTCGCCGCTTACGACGCCGACGTGTTTTTATCGGGCGTGAACGCGATGACGAACGACGGCATACTTGTAAATATCGACGGCAACGCGAACAGAGTTTCGGCGATAGCGAACGGCCCCAAAAAAGTGATCTTCATCGTCGGTATGAACAAGATCTGCGCCGATCTCGATTCGGCGATGAAACGCGCGAGAAACGTCGCCGCGCCGATCAACGCCGCGAGATTCGGTCTTACAACGCCCTGCTCGAAGACCGGCAAATGCTTCGACTGTAAAAGCCCCGATACGATCTGCTGTCAGTTCCTCATCACGCGCTTCTCGCGCCACAAAGACAGAATACATATCGTTTTGGTAAACGATAACCTCGGTTTTTAGTATAATTTCGAGCCGAATGCGGCAGAATATCTCCGTGACAAACGTCACCGAAGGAGATATTATATGAAAAAAATCCTTATTATCGCCGTCGTCACACTGACGGCGGTTTTGCTTACGGTCGGCGCTTCGGCGATGTATTCTTTCGACAGACTGTTCGTTAACGAATACGCGCTCGCGTCCGGCACCGACAGACAGACCGAAGATCCGGTACAGATCCGCAAGGGCGACAAGGTCTATATCCTCGGCTGGTCTGCGATCGAAGGAGGGCTGCGCGAGATCGTCTATACCGTCGACGGCGGAGAACAGCATACGGTCGAAAATAACTACCGCGACCGTGCGGATCTTACCGGCGCGCCGTACAACGCCGCAAACAACGGCGCTCACGCCGGCTTCGGTACGGACGAGCGCGCGATGGAGTTGACCGGCATAGATTCGCTTTCAGACGGAACGTACGTTATCTCGGTCATGGCGATATCCGAAAACGGTACGTCGGAAACGATAAAAACGTTCAACCTCAAAGTCGGCAGCGGCACGCCGGACGGCCAGACCGGCGAGGCCGGGCAGAACGGTCAGACCGGTCAGAACCCCGGCACGGCAGACGCTCCCGTTATCGCCGCCGCGGTCGCCGCGTTCATCTCGCTATCCGGCCTGACGCTGATCAAAAAACGCAGATAAACAAAAAAAGGTTGTTCAAGATCCCGGATTATCCGGGATGACTGAACAACCTTTTTACTTACCGATCCGTATTATAATGAATTCAGGTTTATTGTTGATGCGCGGTATCATGTGGGGATTGCCGAGGCCGCGGCTGACGATCAGCCTGCCGTCATATATCCCCGACGTGTATTTCGGCAAAAGTCCCTGACCGGGCGCGTATACGCCGCGGCCGAAAAACCGCCATTGCCCGCCGTGAGCGTGACCGCAGAGCGTCAGATCGACGCCGAGTTGTTTTATATACGGTTCGTAATACTCGGGATGATGGCATAAAAGCAGTTTGAACCCGTCTTCAGCGGCGTATGCTTTGAGCCACCCGAGATCCGGCGGCGGCGTCTTCCGTCCTCTTTTCGTTTCATGCAGCGCGCCGGACGTAAGAGCGCCGATACGTATTCCGGAAAAAACGGTCTCGCTGTTGTCGAGCAGTACCGCGCCGGTCTGAACCGTCTTTTTTCTTATATCCGTAACCCTTCCGTCGTGATTGCCGAGAGAGCAGAACACGGGCGTCATAGACGCGGCGGCGCGCAGAAATGCAAATCCTTTTTCGCATCTTCCGCCGTCGTGTACGTAGTCTCCGCCGACGAGCAGCGCGTCCGCTCCGGACCGGCGCAAAGCGTCGAGTACCGGCTCCGTATCGCATTCGTGCAGATCGGAAACGAAAGCGAAAACGGCGCTCGTACCCGCGGGCGCCGGTATCGCATATTGCGTTATTACCATATCAGTTTTTCGGTATCGGGTCGCCGTTTTCATCAAACAGAGGCAGATACTGCAGAGCCTTGATATCATCCCGGTCAAACGCATCGCCCTCGGCGAGTATCGCCATACGGTCTGCGATTATACCGCCCGCCTGAAGTACGAGCTGTTCGAGCGCGTGAAGCGATTCGCCTGTGCTTATAACGTCGTCGACGATGACGATACGCTTGCCGCGCATCATTTCGGCGTCCGCGCCGTCCAGATACAGCGTCTGCGTTCTTGCGGTCGTGATGGATTTCACTTCGCATTTGAGCACATTCTTCATATAGAGCTTCGGCGCCTTTCTTGCGAGCATATATTTGTTCTGCCCGAGCTGGCGCGCCATTTCATATACGAGCGGTATGCCCTTGCTCTCGGCGGTTATCATATAGTCGTAGTCTTTGTCCATGATCTTGATCAGCTCAGCCGCGCAGTGCTTCGTCAGCTCGACGTCGCCGAAAATGACGAACGCGCCGATATACAGCTTGTCGGTAAGCGGGCAGAGCGGCAGATCTCTTTTGAGTCCCTTGATGTCTATTTCGTAAAATTCTTTCATAACGCCCCTCCGTAAAGGTTTTATTTCCGTATAAATATTATCACTAATATGAAAAAAAGTCAAGATTAAATCGAAAAAATCCGCTCTCAGGCGGATTTTTATCGTGTTACCGGGTCATTCGGTAAGTCTGCCCTCGAACATCACCATGCCTTCGGACGCCCATTCGGTCTTGCCGGTCATAATGAAAAATCTGAAAGGCTTATCGGCGATAAAGTCGACCGGAGTTTCCGGCTCGGCTTCGTCGTTCATCATTATCGCGGTCACCGCGGCGGCTTCCACGCCCGTTTTGTCGAGCTTTATCTTCGTCTTCTGTACTATGTCGTCAACGTAGACCTTTTCTTCGTCCGGGTCAAACATCCCGGTAAAGTCGGCTGCGCTGCTTATAAAAGCGTCGGTCGCGCCGCGATCCTTGAGAAAGTTGACGAACTGTCCGTCCGATAAAGAGGTCTCGATCACGAATTCCGGTATGACGACTCTCACTCTGCGCCTCCCGGCTTTCGACAGCTTTTCGGTCAGGTTTTCGGCGCTGCCGAGAACGAAGATCATGTCCACGCCGTTTTTCATCGGCACGGCGACGAGCGTCGTTTGTTCGTCGGAATAATAGCGGTACTCTTCGGTCGAAGAAATGAATTTCTTGTTTACCTTCTCACCGGACACGGTCGTGAATTCTCTGTCCGGTATTTCAAAAAACTCTTTTGCCCAGGCGTTTTTGTAATACAGCGCGTTCATCAGTATCACGGCGAGGTTTGTCGTGTCATAATTTTCGGGCAAAAGCTTCGGTATCATGCCCTCGGTCTTTTCGTTCGCCCACGCGTTAACGTCTTCTATGACCTTGTCTCTCGTAAAGCTGCGGTATTCGGCGTAATAAGACGAAACGGCGTCTTTATAACCCTGCAGAAAATCGGGTATATCGGCTCTTTTCCAGATCGAGTTCGCTACCCGGAGCGCGCCGGACGGCTGATCGTAATACTGCTTCTGATCGTCAGGGAGCGCGTCGTAAGTCTCTTTGTATTTTCTCACAGCCTCGTTGAAACAGCCCTCGAAGCCGTTGAAGCTCTTTATATAATCTTCAAGCTCCGACAGCGAACCGACGCCGATCGCCGTTTTGAGCTGTTCCAGCGTTTGCCCGTCCGCGCCCGCGAGCAGCATTCCGAGCGCGTATTTGAACGAAAGCGGCGAGATCATATAACTTTGGTCGCCGAGCTTCTGTTCAACGTAGTTCATGAGGTCAAAGTCAAAGGCGCCGAGCTTGTTGTCAAGCTTCAAAGGTCCCGGCACGGCGGGCTTTTCTTCCGCGGTCTCTGCGTTCGTTTCGGCGTTCGTTTCGGCTTTCGTTTCGGCGTTCGTTTCAGACGCGCCGGAAGACGCCGGCTTCGGATCCCTCGGTATCGCCACGCACGACGCGGCGAGCGCCGCGACGGTAAGCAGCGCCAGTATCAAAGCGATCGTTTTTTTCATAAGTATCTCCTTTTGCGAATTTTTACGTGATTATATGCTTTCACTGTATTAGTCGTATTTTCCGGCTGATTTCTTACACCGAAATATCAAACATTTTTCAACAAATTACGTAATACATATTGATTTTTTCAACAATAACTGATATAATATCAATACTTGATATTTCGGAGACGGTTATGATAAAAATATTACATACTGCGGACGTGCATCTTGACAGTCCGTTTTCTTTAAAAGACCCCGAAACGGCGAAAATGATGCGTCAGACCCTTCGCGGAACGTTTACGTCCGCGATGCTTTTCGCACGGTCGGAAAACGTCGATATCGTGCTTATAGCGGGCGACGTGTTCGACACGGGCTTCGCCTCGCGCGACACGCTCAATCTTCTCAAAAGCGAGTTTGAGAAAAATCCCGGAATACGCTATGTGATCGCTCCCGGCAATCACGATCCGTATACGGCGAATTCGCCGTGGGCGAGGACGGAATTTCCCTCAAACGTCTATATCTTCAAATCTTCTGCGCTCAACCGCATCAGCTTTGACGACATAAACACCGACGTCTACGGCTGGGCGTTCACGTCGGATACGATGACGGTCGATCCGCTCGCGGTCAGACCCGCGCTCGATCCGACGAAGATCAATATACTCTGCGCTCACTGCGAGATCGACGGACCTGCCGGCGGCAAATACTGCAGCATCAGCAAAGCCGAGCTTGAAGCGGCGGGTTTCGATTACGCGGCTCTCGGGCATATACACAAAGGTTCCGAAGCGGTGCGCAAGGTCGGCAGAGTCAGCTTCGCTTATTCCGGCTGTCTCGAAGGCAGATCGTTTGACGAATGCGGGCAGAAATACGCTCTTTACGGTCAGATATCCAAGCAACACGGTCTTTCCGACGTCGATCTTACCTGCAGACCGTTTTCTCAAAGACGTTTCGAGATACTCGAAGCCGACGTCACCGAAGCGAAAGACACGTCCGATATAATAGCCGCCGCCGACGCCGCGATACGCGACGCACGTCTGACGCCCGACGTATCGCTGCGGCTGATACTGCGCGGCAGAGTCTCGCCGTCTCTCATAATATCCGAGAGATTCATCGAAAGCAATATCAAAGGCGTGAGATACGCCGAGGTGTGCGACAGAACGGAACCGCTGCTCGATTACGCTTCGTACGAATCCGACCCCGGCATACGCGGAGCGTTTTACAGATCGATGGGACCTTATCTTACCGAAGGCAGCGAAAGGGACAGGCGCATAGCGGCAAAGGCTTTGCACGCGGCTTTACAGGCGCTTGACGGGAGCAACTGATATGACTGTTAAAAACGTGAATATAATATCCTTCGGCATGATAAAGGGCGGATCGTTCGATTTTTCCGACGGTCTGAACGTGATCGAAGGCGATAACGAGACCGGCAAGAGCACTGTCGGAGCTTTCATAAAATTCATTTTCTACGGACTAAACAAAGCCGAAAAGGCGAAATATATAGGCTGGGGCGAACCCGGCTGTTCCGGCACGCTCACGCTCGAATCGGGCGGCGAGACGTACAGAATAGAGCGTGAACTGCTGATCAGCAGAGCGAAAGACTCGGTGAATATAATCTCGTCCGCCGGCGTGCCGGTCAAGACCGACAAAACACCCGCGGAGCTGTTTCTGAAAGTCCCGGAGCAGGTGTTCGTCAACACGGCGTTCACCGGTCAGCTCGGTTCGGCGATAAACGGCGCGGGGCTGCCCGAAGCCGCGGAGAACATACTGTTCTCGGCGGACGAGGCGGTCAACACCGTAAAGGCGCTGAAAAAGCTCGACGAATCGCGCGTAATGCTTTTGCACAAGAACAAAAAGGGCGGCAGAGTCTACGAACTTGAAAATTCGGTCGCGGAACTCGAATATAAGCTTGCGAGCGCAAAAAGCGCGGCGGAGCAGATATTCACTCTCGACGATTCGATAAGAACGATGCGCGCCAGATATAACGCGAACAAAGAAAAAGCCGCGCTCATAATGGCTCAGCTCGACGAATACGACGCATATACGCGCCTTCAGGCGATAGCCGCTTACGAAGAGAGCAGGACGGAACTGTCAAAAAAAGAACGCGCGGTAAAAGAGCTTGAAGAAAAATACGGCAAAAGCGGTTTTCTGCCCGATTCGGCTTACGCCGACCGTCTGCGCACCCTGCGCGCCGAAGAAGCGGAGCTCCACTCCGAAGAAGCCGAAAACGAGCGGGAAATTCGCGAGGCGGCTGAAGATATCGAAAACGACGAAGCCGGCGCGGTCATCAAACTCGCGTTCGGCGTCGGGGGTATAGAAGGCGTTAGGAACATATACGGCGGTATTATGAAAAAGACCCGGTCTTTCCGCACGCTCGCCGTCGTTACCGTACTGGCGGCGATACTGTCGATCGGCACCGGAGCCGCGTTCTGGCTGCAGGGTATGGTAATGCCTTACGTTATCATCTGCGCCGCGTGCGCCGTGATATTCGCCGTCATATCGGTCATACTGTTTACAAAGATCTCGAAACTCATGTCAGGGCTATACAAGCTCGCGGCGAAGCTCGGAGCGGACGATTACCGCAAGATACCCGAAATACTCGACTACGCCGAAGAGAGATCGTCCGACACCGAAAAGAAGAGCCTGCGCCTTGACGCCGCGAAAGAAAGACAGAAAAAACTGAAAGAAAAGTCCGATATACTTGAATCGAAGATCGCCGAAGAAACGGCGAAATGCGGCAGCGTCCCGTCAGATCTTGCCGATCTGATACCCGCGGTGGAACGCATCATCACGGAACTTCTGGCGGCGAGATCGGAGCTTGAGATGGCGCAGTACAAAGCGCGCGTTTCCTCCGAAAAATCCGAAGGCGCCGACGCGGCTTTACTGCGGCAAAAGATAAAAGGCGCTTTGCCCGCGTCCGAATTCAAAACGTTCAACGTGGATATGAAGCGCACGGAACTGAACTGGCTCACAAAGCAGAACGAGTCGCTTTCCGAAAAACTCACGGAGGCGGAAAGATCGCTCGCGGCGGCGAACGCCACGTTCACGCTTCCTTCGCAGATCTACGCCAGGTTAACCGATACGCGCGCCGAGCTCGAAGAGGCGCGCGAGGATTACGAAGCGTGCGTTCTGGCTTACGATAAACTCTCCGAAGCGTCGAGACAGCTGCGCAACAGCATTTCGCCGACGCTCGCGGAATACGCCGGCAGACTGATGAACGGTTTTTCCGGCGGCAGATATACGGAGCTCGGCATATCCGACAGTTTCGATATGACGTATAGCGGCGGCGGTATGACTCATCCCGCCGATTCGCTCAGCAGCGGTACGCAGGATATGGCGTACGTCAGCCTGCGCCTTGCGCTCGTAAAACTGCTTTTCCCGGATAAAACGCCCGTATTCTTCGACGATACGTTTGCAAGAGTCGACAACGGCAGACTTATCAGAATAATGAAAACGCTGTCGACGCTCGGCAGTCAGTGCGTCGTGTTCACCTGTCACGACAGAGAGGGCAAATGCGCCGAGCTGTTCGGCGGGAGGGTGATAAAAATATGACCCTGCGCGAAGCCTTTGAAATAAACGGCATGTCGGATCTTCTGACGGAAGATAACGTGATAAAACTCAATAAGCTTTACGGTCTTTTGTCGGATTTCAACAGCGGCGTGAACGTCACGGCTGTCACCGATGAAACCGGCGTATACGTCAAACATTACGCCGACAGCCTTACGCTCCTGCCGTATATCGAAGGCGGTCCGCTGCTCGACGTCGGGTGCGGCGGCGGTTTTCCGTCTCTGCCGGTCGCGATATTCCGCCCGGATATCGCAGTGACATCCATGGATTCGACCGAGAAAAAGCTCGGGCTGATCAAACGGGCGGGAGAAGAGCTCGGCATCGCAAACGTCAGACCGCTTTGCGGCAGAGCTGAGGAGCTATGCAAACCTCCCCTGCGTCAGAGTTTCGGTACCGTATGCGCCAGAGCCGTCGCAAATCTGCCGGTGCTGTGCGAACTGTGCCTGCCTTACGTGAAGACCGGCGGCGTGTTCATAGCGATGAAAACGGACTGCTCCGAACTTGACGGCGCGAAAAACGCGATCGCAAAACTCGGCGGCAAGCTTGAAAAGACCGTACGGATTACGCTGTGTTCCGATACCGAAACGATGAAGAGAACGCTTATAATAATAAGAAAAGTCAATAATACCGATAACAAATACCCGCGCAGATACGCGCAGATAAAATCGAAACCTCTTTGATATGGAAATTATATATCTCAACGGAGCAAAAACGCCCCGTGAAAAGACCGTCGTCGCCGTAGGCAATTTCGACGGCGTGCATAAAGGCCATCAGGCGCTGCTTCAAAAAGCCGCGTCGCTTTCAAAAGAGCTCGGCGCCGTGCCGGCGGTGTGGAGCTTCGACAGTTATACGCCTCGCTCGGCAGGCGTATGGATCGTTCAGCCGTCCGACAGAAACGCGCTTTTCGGAGAATACGGCGCGGAAAAAGTATTTTTGAGCAGATACGAAGACGTCAGCAGTTATTCCGCCGAGCGGTTCGTAAGGGATATACTCATAGGCGAATGCGGCGCCGTGCGCGCCGTATGCGGCTATAATTTCCGCTTCGGCAAAGACGCCGCGGCAGGCGCGGACGAGCTTGACGGATACATGAGAAAATACGGCGGCGCCGCGTTTAAGGTCGAACCTGTCGAGGTCGAAGGCGAGATCGTAAGCTCCACCTCGGTGCGCGGTTATCTCTGCGAAGGCGAACCGAAAAAAGCTGCGAGACTGCTCGGCAGGCCGTACTATATAAATCTCCCGGTCGTACACGGCAGAAGGCTCGGCACGAAGCTCGGTTTCCCGACGATAAATCAGGTCTTTCCAAAGGGTCTGATAGTGCCGAGATACGGCGCATACGCCTGTTACGCCGAGATCGACGGGATAAAATACAAAGCCGTGTCGGACGTCGGCATCCGCCCGACAGTAGAAGGCGCTGGTATAATCAGTGAAACGCATATTTTGGGCTTTGACGGCGACTTATACAGCTGTACCGTCAAGGTCGAGTTCATCGAATTTCTGCGCCCCGAGAGAAAATTCGACTCTCTCGACGCGCTTAAAGCACAGATAGGCGAAGACGTGGAGACCGCTTCGCGCATACTCAGGGATCAGGGTACTTGATATGAGATTCAGGATATTTATCGCTGCCGTTCTGGCGGCACTGTTTATAATACCCGCGGCTCTGCCGGCGTTTGCCGCCGTGACCGAAGCGGACGTCGTGGAACCGACGGACTATAAGATCAAAAACGAAGACGATCTTCCGATCAGATCGGAAAACGTACTTTTATACAGCGAACACGACGACCGGTTTCTGTACAAGAAAAACTCCGATATGTCGCTCGAACCCGGTTCGACCGTAAAGGTACTCGCCGGCGCGATGATTTACGACAAGTTCAAGGACCGCCTTGACGAGCAGATAACGGTCACCGAAGAAAACCTCGACGGTAAAGAGGGTCTGTCTGTATATTTCGAGGTCGGCGAGATACTGACGGTACGTCAGCTGATGTACGCGCTCCTCATGTACGGCGCAAACGACGCGGCGGTCATTCTCGTACATAAATATATGGAGGACGAGGAGAAGCAGACCGGCGACGACCTGACCGATTTCGTTATGCGGATGAACGCCAAAGCGAAAGAACTCGGCTGTACCAATACCGTCTACAAAAACGTGACGGGACTTCACGAGCGCGGTGCGAAAACGATACTGAAAGACGTCATACGCGTCGCCGTTTACGCCGCGTCGCTCGAAGGACTGACCGAATTCACCTCGCGCGACAGATACATAATAGAAGAGACAAAAACCAACGTCGGAAGGATAATACTTTCGAGAAACCACCTCGTAAGCACGTTCAGAACGAGCGAATACCGCACGCCCGGCGTTACGGGTATGAGCTACGGCGCTACCGACGAGACCGGCGAATGTCTCGTGGTGAGCAGTGAATACAGCGGCAAAAAGTATTTTATCGCCATTATGGGCGGTTTTACCGACAAAGAGACCGGCAGACAGGTCGAATTCGACGACGCCATTTATCTTCTCAATTACGCTAAGACTGCGTTCGGCTATATAGAGGTGCTCAGAAAAGGTACCGTAAAGACTCAGGTAAAGGTGCTTTTCGGCAGTACCTCCGATACGGTCACTCTCATACCGACGAAGAGCGTTACGATGTTTTTACCGAAAAACACGAACGTCGAAGAAGAGATAACCTACAAAACGCTCGTTTACGAAAGCGAACTGAAAGCGCCGGTGCGGGAGGGCGACGTCGCGGGCGAGCTGACCGTGTGTTATAATGGCGACGATATCTGCAAGATACCGCTCGTCGCAAGCACGTCGGTCGAGCGGAGCCAGATACTCTATCTGCTCGACAGAACGAGAGCGGTAGTGACCTCGCCCGGATTCATCGTCAGCGCGGTCGTGTTCGTGATACTGCTATTCGGCTACGCGATCGTCAAGAGCGCCGTGATCAGAAGAAGACAGAAAAAGAGAAAAAAACTGAGATAATATAATATTTAACATTTTTTACTTGATATAATACCGCCGTTGTGATATAGTTATAACGAAGGAGGTGAGCGCTTGGATCATATAATGGAAGATACCTCGACAGATTTCAGGCACGAACTCAAGTATTACGTCAGCCACGCCGAAGCCGCGGCTCTGACCGACCGTCTGATAAAGGTGCTGCCGTTCGACAGGTACAGTCTCGAAGGCGGAAAATACCTTATATCGAGCGTGTATTTCGATACTCCGTACGACCGGTCGCTCCACGCCGTCACCGACGGGCTTCTCATGCGTAAAAAGTACAGAATAAGAGCGTATAACCACAGCGACAGCTTTATAAGCCTCGAGCGCAAGAGCAAGCGAGGCCCGCTCTGCCGCAAAGAGTCGCTGCGCATAGACAGAGATACTTATGACGATATAATGTATAACGGCGGCAAAAAACTGCCCGAACTTCACGAGCCGCTCGCCGACGAATTCTACAATATGCTGAAATTCGAAGGCTATATACCCAAAACGATAGTCGAATATACGCGCAGGGCGTTCGTATCTCCGATATCGAACGTGCGTATAACGCTCGATTCTTTCATCAAGGGCTCGAGCTGCGGTACGGATATGTTCTACGACTGCCCCACGCTCGTCTATACCGTGCCGCCGTGCTACGTCGTGCTCGAGGTCAAATACGACCGATTTTTACCCGATTTTATCAGAAATCTCCTGCCGAACGAAGCGTCGATGCAGACGTCGGTATCAAAATACGTTTACGGCAGAACTTTTTCATAAGGAAGGATCTATAAAATGACACCGCTTACACTGACATCATTCAAAGACGTTTTTAAATCCGGGTTTCTTGAAAACTTCAGCAGTCTCACCGTTTCGCAGGGCGTGCTCATCATGGCGGTATCGCTTCTGCTCGGTCTGCTTATCTGCCTCGTTTACAGGCTTTCTTACAGAGGCGTACTGTTCTCGCGCAGCTTCTGTATCTCGCTGCTCGCTATGGACGTGATAACGACGCTCATCATAATGTCCGTAACGTCCAACGTCGTTTTATCGCTCGGTATGGTGGGCGCTCTCTCGATAGTAAGATTCCGTACCGCGATAAAGGATCCGCTCGACATAGCGTTTCTTTACTACGCGATCGCCGCCGGTATAATGTGCGGCGCTAACCTGCTCGGGCTTGCGGCCATCGGCGTCGTGCTCGTCGGCGTGATACTTTTCGTCGCGTCGCGCCTGCCCGCCGCTTCAGATTCGTACATACTCATGATCACAGTCAATGCAGACGACGAAGAACCCGTCGTAAAGTACATAAAGAAGAATACGAAAAAAGCGTCGCTCAAATCCAAAGCCCTCGTCGGCACGTCCGCGGAGCTCTCGATGGAGGTCACGCTTGACGCCGGCTCCACAAAGTTCATGAACAAGCTGAACGCCTATCCCGGAGTAACGGCGGTCACAATAGTCAAAAGCACCGGAGAATACGTTTGATATATGAAAAAGATCATAAGTCTGATACTTGTCTTATCCGCGCTTTTCGCCCTTGCCGCGTGCGATCTGACCGATGAACCGGCGACCACCGCCGCGCAGGGTACGCTGCCTGCGGAAACCGAACTGCAGACGCTCGAAGAGATCGTCGTCAAGCCGAACACCGGCAGCGTGATGCTGACCGAGGCGATGGCGTCAAACAGCTCGATAATAACCGATAACTACGGCGAATACAGCGACTGGATCGAGTTATATAACGATTCGGACGCTCCCGTATCGCTCAAAAACTATATGCTTTCGGATAATCCGCTGAAACCGACGAAATACGTCTTTCCGGATATAACGCTCGGCGCGCATGAATATTTCCTCGTTTGGGCGAGCGGCAGGAGTCTCTTTGACGAGGCGACGAATTCGATACATCTGCCGTTCAGACTCAGTAAAGACGGCGAGATAATCTGCCTCTTCAACGCTCTCGGTTCCGAGGTCGGGCGCATAACTTACTACGATATGCCGACCGACATATCGGCAGGCCCCGACGAAGACGGCAAGACCGTTTTCTACGCCGAGCCGACGCCCGGCGAAAAGAACGTCACGGCGCAGTACGTCGCCCCCGAGACCGAAGAACCGCCCGTACCGGTAAACGCCGGCGACAAGACGGTAAACACGCTCCGCATCAACGAATACGCGACTAAAAAATGCGTCACGGTGACCGATTCGGAAGGCGACTACGGCGCATGGGTCGAGATATACAATTTCGGTTCCGCTCCCGTTTCGCTTCTCGGTCTGTATCTGTCCGACGACGCGGCAAAACCGCAGAAATGGGCTTTCCCCGACGCCGAAATACCCGCCGGCACGTACTTCACCGTCTTTATGATGGGTAAAGAAAAAGAATACGACGGCAAAGAGATGCAGGCGACCTTTACGCTGAACGGCAAAGAAGAGAAGCTGTTCATCTTCAACGGCAAAGAAGAAGAGATAGATTCCTGCCCGGTGTACGATCTTATCTCGAACCTCACCTGCGGCAGAGACAAAAACGATCCCGAACACTGGCTCTTCTATCCGAAGGCTACGCCCAACGCGGAGAATACCGTGACTGGCTTTGAGGATATAGAGAGCGCAAGGTTCCCCTCGTACAAAACCACGTATATCAGCGAAGTCGTCGCGGTCAACGCGACGCTCGACGCTTCCCCTGACGGTAAAACGCACTCGTCAGGGGAATTATACGATTATTACGACACATACGATTTCGTCGAACTGAAAAACCCGACCGACAAGGATATAGATCTTTCGTCTCTTTATATCGGCAAAGGCTCGTTCGAAACGGCGACTCAGCTGCCCACCGCGATAATGAAAGCGGGTAAATACCGCCTGATCTATTTTGCGGAAGAGAATAAATACGACACGAAAAAAGACGAGATCTACGTAGATATCAGCCTGAAACGCTACGGCAACGAGATATATCTTTATGACGCGAACGGCACTGTGATCGATAACGTGACCGTGGGTACGCTTTTTGACAAAACGTCGGCGGGCAGGATCTCCGAGCAGGACGATACCGTATATTATTTCACCGAGGTAACGCCCGGATATAAAAACAGCACGGCGGCGTACGGCAAATCGATAGCCGCGCCGACGTTCGACCTCGACGGCGGCTACGTTGACGCCGGTACCAAACTGACGATCAAAGCCCCGGCGAACGCGGTCGTATATTACACGACCGACGGTTCGGCTCCCACCAAAAGCTCGACTCTCTATATGGGTCCGGTGACGGTCACGAAGACCATGTCCGTCCGCGCGAGAGCGTATAAGAGCGATTCGCTGCCGTCGGAAGAAGCGACGGTATCGTTTATCGTCAGCGACAGAGTCCATAAAATGCCCGTCATATTCATAAACGGCAACTACGACGATCTGTTTTCTGACAAGACCGGCATACTTGCGGACGGCGCGTTCGATCCCACCTCGTCCAAGTACACCGCCGACAACGACTCAGCCTTCTTCAACGACGCGAGCAAAACGGCGAATTACTGGCAGGACTGGGAAAGACCGATAAGTTTCACCTATATCGATGAAAACGGCAATCAGGTCCTCTCGTTCAACGCCGGCGCAAAGGTATTCGGCCAGTACAGCCGCGTACACGATCAGAAAAGCATCTCGATCAGACTGAAAGACAAATACGGACCGAACAAGGTCGTTTATCCGTTCTTCGGTGACGATTATATAAACGTCTTCTCGTCGCTCGTGCTCCGCGGCTCCGGGCAGGACGCGAACAGAGCCCATATAAGAGACGCGTTCATCGCCACCGCCCTCAACGGCAAGATAAACTGTTACGTTATGAACTACCGCCCTGTCGTTGTATATCTCAACGGCGAGTATTACGGCATATACGACCTGCGCGAGCGTATCTCCGACGATTTCGTTGCCGACCATACCGGCGCCGATCCCGACAATCTCGACCGCATAAAAGGTCTGTCGATAGTACAGTCAGGTACGTACGACAACTACAAGGCGTTATACAACTACGTCACGAGCCACGATCTGTCGAAGACGGAAAATTACGAATACGTCTGTTCTCAGATCGACGTCGACAATTTCATCGATTACTGGATAGTCACGACGTATTTCGCCAACTCCGACCCCGGCAATATCAAATTCTACCGCGAGCGTAAAGAAGGCGCGAAATGGCAGTGGGTGCCGTACGACTTCGACTGGAGCCTGCAAAGCACCGACAACCGCTTCGATATCGTTCTCAACACGAGCAAAAAAGTGTACGATCTAATAAAGGGCATGATGAAGAACGGCTCTTTCAAGGAGAAATTCTTCCGCCGCTACGCGGAACTCTTAAAAGATACGCTCAATCCCGACCGTCTGCTGCCGCTTTTGCGCCAGCTCACCGACGAGATTGCGGAAGAGATGGAATATCATATAGCGAGATGGCGTTACCGCTGGGATGACAGTCACCCGCTTCACAGTCTGCTCACGTCTTCGCCGTCTTCGATGAGAACGTGGGAGACGCATATCCAGAACTGCGAAAACTGGCTGCGTGAAAGAGATACGACCATAATCAAGCAGGCGCTGAACTACAAAGGTCTGAAACTGACAAAAGATCAGCTCCGTTCATGGGGCTTCACAATAGACTGGTAAGGAGAAAGACCATGCAGAAATACGACATAGCGGCGTTTATCTGGCCGTCATATACCGGTAAAGAAGACCGCTCGCTCATTTTCTGGCCCGATGGCATAGGCGAATGGCAGTCGGTAAAAAAAGCGACGCCGAAGTTCGACGGGCATCTTCTGCCGCGCGTACCGCAGCTCGGCTATAAGGACGAAGCGGATCCCGAAACGATGGAAGAGCAGATCGAGCTCGCGTCGTCTCACGGCGTGAACGTGTTCATCTACGACTGGTACTGGTACGACAACCGCCCGTTTCTCGAGTGCTGTCTCAACGACGGATTTTTAAAGGCGAGAAACAGAAGCAAGATGAAATTCTATATCATGTGGGCGAATCACGACGCCGGCTATACCTGGGACAAACGGCTCGCCGGCGGGCGCGACGTGCCCGTGTGGCTCGGCACGGTCGACAGACCGCGCTTCGATACCGTCGCCGACAGGATAATTGAAAACTATTTCAGTCAGCCCGAGTACTATAAGATCGACGGCAAGCCGGTTTTCTCGATCTACGATATCGACAATCTGATAAACGGTCTCGGCGGCATAGAGCAGACGAAAGCAGCGCTTGAAAGCTTCAGAGAGAAGACGGCAAAAGCCGGTCACCCCGGGCTTCACCTTCAGCTCATACTCTGGGGCGAGCGTATGCACAACGTCACCGGCGTTGACGGAGAACACCTCTATTCGAGCGAGATCGCAAAGATACTCGGCTTCGACAGCACGACCAACTATCAGTACGTCCATTTCGTCAACATCGACCGCGATTATAATGAAGTGCAGGCTGAAGTTCTCCGTCACTGGGAAAAATTCGCCTCTCTCGGCGTTACGTATTATCCGCACGTGACCATCGGCTGGGACAATAATCCGAGATTCAATATGTTCCGCCCCGGCATTTTGAAAAACAACACGCCCGAGAATTTCAAAAAAGCGCTTTACCAGGCGCGCGACTTCGCCGATAAACGCGGCGTGAACCTGATCACCGTCAACAGCTGGAACGAGTGGACCGAAATGAGCTATCTCCTGCCCGATAACGTCTACGGTACCGGCTACCTCGACGCGATAAAAGAAGTATTCGGAGAATAAACGAAAAAACTTCCCTCGCGGTGTACTTCGTAAGGAAGTACACCGCAGCTAAATTCGCCTGCGGCGAGCTAAATTGGGCTTCGCCCAGCTAAATTCGCTTCACGAGCTGAATTCGGCTCCGCCGAGCTGTAAGGCGAATTTAATTTAGCTGTCCCTATGGGACAATTTAGCTATCGAACGCAGTGAGATAATTTAGCTGCGAGCGAATGCGAGCAATTTAGCTGTTTTCATAATCATTCTTAATGGCGAAGTGGTTAGAACAAGCTGAAAGAAAATAACCCACTATGACACTTTCTGTAATCGAAAGATGTCAGAGTGGGTTTGTTTCTTCTTTATGTTGCCTCTCCCTCGGGAAGTTTTTTCGTTTCGGCAGTTATTAGTTATAAACTTATAGTTATCAGTTATAATTGCGCGCAAAGCGCAAGTTATGAGCGGCTTCGCCGCGTTACTGCCCCTGAATCTCTTTTCTTATCCGAAGCGCGACGTCGGGACGGTTGGTGATGACGGCGTCGACGCCGAGCTCGAACATTTTCTTCAGATCTTCTTCCGTATCAACTGTCCACGGGTGTATGCGCACGCCGGCTTTATGACAGTCTTCCACATAGTTTTCAATGCCGAAAACCGGTCCGAGATGCGGATGTATCGCCTTGGCGCCGAAAGTTTTTGCGTAATTCCACGGTTCGAACAGTTCGCCGCCGTGAAGCGGAGCGGTGAACGCGTCAGGGTCTATCCGCTTCATATCGTAGAGCGCATAGTGTAAAAACGACGAATATATGACTCTGTCGCACATTTTGTGAGCTTTTGCGCATTCGTCTACCGACTTTACGAAATCGTACCCCTGCATTTTCAGCTCCACGTTGACGATCAGACCCGTACCGTACAAAAGATCGTATACCTGCCCGAGCGTCGGTATGCGGCATACCGGGTATTTTTCATCCATGCCGTTATTGAAATTGTACTTCAAAAGCTGATCCATCGTCTGCTCGGTCACGGTACCGGAGCCGTCTTTCGCGCATCTGCCGAGACGGTTGTCGTGCGATACGGCGATCTGTCCGTCAGCCGTACTGTAAACGTCGAGCTCTATCCCGTCCGCGTGCATTTCCGCGGCGAGCTTGAACGCTTCGAGCGTGTTTTCCGGCGCGTACGCCGACGCGCCTCTGTGAGCTATAACGAGTGTCTTCATATCGTTTTCTCCTTTATTACGGTTTATCTTCGCGGGCTTCCGCCACGTTCGCGTTGTGCTCTTTGAGAGTCTTTGCGTACAGTATCTCGCCGTCGGCTTTCGATACGAAGTAGTAATACCCCGTATCTTCGGCGGGCGTCAGGGCGGTGAATATCGCGTCCCAGCCGGGATTGCAGATCGGTCCGGGCGGCAGGCCGTCGTAAACGTACGTGTTGTATGGATCGTCGAGATGCAGATCTTCCTGAGTGATATCGGTCTTTCTGACCTTAAGCGCATAGAGTATCGTCGAGTCGCATTCGAGTTTCGGATATATCAGAGGGTTGTTGAGTCTGTTGTGTATGACGCTCGAAACGAGTTCGAAATCGGCGTTGTAATACGCCTCGCGCTGAATTATCGAAGCGATCTTGATATAATCGTCGAGCGATCTGCCCGATTTCTTTACGAAATCATAGTATTCATCGGTGAATTTAGCGTCAAATCCCGCGAGCAGTTTGTTTATGATCTGTTTTTCCGACCAGTCCGAATAGAAGAAATAAGTGTCGGGAAAAATATACCCTTCGAGTTTATACCGTCTGTCTTTCGGGATCTCGGTTTCTTCGAGCAGCTTGATGAATCTGTAATCGTACTCGCCGTTTTCTATCGCGTCGGCGAACCCCTCGCGCGTGCCGATGTTTTCTTTAAGAAAGATGTTTATTATCTCGTCTACCGTATAGCCTTCGGGTATCGTTATCTTGACGATACGCCTCTCGCCTTCCTGTTCGAGAAACGTATTTATAAGACTGTTGTAATTCTGTTTTGACGATACGGTGTAAGTGCCGGGTATGAACGCCGCCTCTTCGTTGCGGAATTTGTATCTTGCGTAAAGCTTGAACACTTCGGGGTAACGGATTATCCCGTTTTCCGCGAGAGCGTTCGTCACGTCGATTATCGTCGGGTACATACCGAGGTCGATAACGGCTGTGCGTTCGTCCTTTTTGAGCGCAAAAACGTCGTTGCCTATCGAAATGATGAAAAACGAAGCGACGAGAGAAGCGATCACCACGAGAACGATATACACGGAAGCGATCGTTACGCTGTATATCGCCTTGTGGCTCTTGTATTTGAGCACCTCACCGGTCTCGCTCGTCTTGACCTTGGCTCTTTTGAAGACGGTGATTCTGCGCTTTTTATTCTTTTCTTTCTCTTTTTCTTTCTCTTTTTGTTTTTTTGCTTTGAGCCGCGCTTTCTTCCGCTTCAGATCCGTCTTCGACGGATTTTTCTTTTTGGCGGGAGTCTGTTCGCTTACGACTTTGACGACTTTTTTGTTCTCCTGCGTATCTCCGCCGGAGTCGGCCGTGTCGTTTGTCATTCTATCGTTTTCTTCCATTTTGATTCCTTTCTTAAGCGCCGTTATTCATCCGTATTATCGCCGCGACTACCGCGTATATGACGCATAACAGAAACGTCGGCGACAGAAACGATACGAGAAGAGCGCGCGTACGGACCTGAAGTGAAGGATCTTTTTCATTTTTAGACGGATGTATGTTGACCGAATCGTATTCGAGCTGGCTCTGCGCGCGCGAAAGCGACAAAAACAGAAAGATCAAAAGCACAGAGACGAACAGAAATACGAAGGGCAGCGTGTTTTCGGCTTTTCCCGCCGCGTCGGTAAGCAGCTTCTGTGAAAAGACCGTCAGCAGGTTGAACAGAAAATGTACCGATATCGAGGCGAAAACAGAGTGCGTCACCTCGTACACGAGCGCGAGAACGATACCGCACAGCAGAAATTCGGGCACCTCGTAAAGAGAGAAATGAGCGAGCGAAAACAGTACCGAAGAGAACGCCACGGCGCAGAACACGCCGTATTTTTTATACCGGTTATATATGATGCTTCTGAAAACGAACTCTTCCGTCAAAGCCGGCAGTATGCAGTATATCACCGTGATGTATATTACCGACTGAGGAGAAAGCGACGTAACGTCGGTCACCGCGCCGCGCTGCGTGTATTCCGGCCCCGCGGCAAGCCCGAAAAGGACCGAGACGGAGAACAAGAACACGGCGGCGCATATGATGAGTGCGAGATTCTGTATCCGGAAACCGCGAAATCCGAGATCTTTCATCGATACCACGCCTTCGAGACGGCAGTATATGACGCCCGGTATTATAAACACGGCTATCTGGAGCACCGCAAACGACAGAACGGAATAAACGCTGCCGTCATACGGTATGTTTATGAGAGAAGAGAGGGTTATCAGAATGTAAATAACGAGACAGAACAAAGGGGCCGAATAATAGGCTTTAATTTTTCTCAACCGGTACGGCACCTCCTTCCGTGAATATCGTGTCGGCGCGAAGATCGAATTTGCCGTGAGGCAGACTGTCTGTGATGAAATCGGAAAATATCACGCCGGCGAGAGCGCCTTTGAAGCGCGACAAAAACCTGTCGTAATAACCGCCGCCGTAGCCGATCCTGTAACCGTGCCTGTCAAACGCTATGGCGGGTATCAGGCAGACCGCGCAGCAGCTTTCCGCCGGGTCGTATTTCGGTGAATCGGCGGACGGTTCTTTTATTCCGTAACCGTTCTGATCCGGCAGATCGACAGACGTGACGAAATGAAAATCCATCAGTCTGCTGCCCGCGATGCATCTCGGATACGCCACACGCTTTCCGTCCGACAGCGCTTTCAGCGCGATGGGCGTTATATCGATCTCTTCGGGTTTCGGAGAGTACATAAGCAGAGTATCGTAGTATCTGTAAGACGCCGAGCGCAGAAAGTGAAGACATAAAAGCTCTTCTTTTCTGCGTTTTTCTTCGGCCGGCATATCGCGCCTTTTCTGCAGATACGTCTCCCGTATCTCCGTTTTAGCGATCTTTAACCCGTACATATCAGTAAAGCATTATGCTTTTGCCGATCTTTTCGGCGGTTTGTTCGCCGCAGAGGGCCGAAACTATCTCGAGCCCGAACTCGATCGCGCACCCCATACCGCGCGCTGTGATGACGCTGCCGTCACGCACGACTTTGTCGGTTCTGACTTTCGCGCCGTAAAGGTATTTTTCAAATCCGGGGTAGCAGACCGCCGCTTTGCCTTCGAGCAGGCCGAGCCTGCCGGGAATCGACGGCGCGGCGCATATCGCGGCGACGATGCCGCCTTCCGCGTATATCTTTTTTACGAAATCGCAGACGGTTTCGTTTCCCGAGAGCGTCTGCGTACCGACGCCGCCGCCCGGAAGTATAACGCATTCGCACGTTTCGTTATACGATTCAAACCCGGAAAGAGTAATGTCGGATTTGAAGGTGATACCGTGAGCTCCGTGAACTTCTTTGCCGTCCACGCCGACCGTCATTATATTGAGACCGGCGCGGCGGATCACGTCGAGCGCCGCAAGCGCTTCGACCTCTTCGAGCCCGTCGGCGCAAAACATATAGATCATTTTCTGCCGCCTTTCTTTATTCGTCGTCACTTTGACCGTATTTCGCCATGAACTGCTCGCGCGACATTATCAGATCGCGCGGCTTGCTTCCGTTCGCGCCGGAGCAGATACCCATCTCTTCCATCCTGTCGATGATCTTCGCGGCGCGGCCGTAACCGATCGAAAGCTTGCGGTTGAGCAGAGAAGTGGCGACCTTGCCCGCGTCGAACGATACCTCGATGGCTGCGAGCAGCAGCTCGTCGTCGCCCGATTCCGGACCGCCGGGGATGGAAAGTTTCTTCTTCCCGTCCGGTATGCTCTCCGCGGCTTTGTCGATGTCTTTTATCGCTTCGTCGCTGTAAGAAGCTTCGATTCCCTGATTCTTGATGAAATTGACTACGGCCTCGACCTCCGCGTCGGAGACGAAAGAACCCTGCAGACGCGTCAGCTTGAGCGCGCCGACCGGCTTATACAGCATATCGCCGCGGCCTATGAGACGTTCCGCTCCGCCCTCGTCGAGTATGGTCCTCGAGTCGATCTGCGAACCGACGCGGCACGCGATACGCGAAGGGATGTTGTTTTTGATCGTACCGGAGATGACCGTAACGTCCGGACGCTGAGTACCGATGATAAGGTGCATTCCGGCGGCGCGGGCTTTTGCGGCTATTCTCGAGATCGAAAGCTCCACGCTGTCTTTCGACGTAGCCATAAGGTCTGCGAGCTCGTCGATGATTATCACGAGCAGAGGTATCTTTTCAAGACCCGGATCGCGTTTTATCGCCTCGTTGTAACCGACTATGTTCCTGCATCCGGCGGCCTCGAACAGACCGTATCTGCGCTCCATTTCCTGAATGAGCCAGTTGAGCGCGCCGGCGGCCTTTTTCATATCGGTTATGACGGGCACGAGCAAATGCGGTATGCCTATGTAAGGCGCAAACTCGACTTTCTTCGGGTCGATCATTATGAGCTTGACCTCGTCCGGCTTGGCTCTGTAAAGTATGCTGACGATAAGACTGTTGATACAGACCGATTTACCCATACCCGTCGCGCCCGCGATTATCAGGTGCGGCATTTTCTGTATGTCGAGATACGTCGGTTCGTTGGATACGCTGACGCCGAGCGAGCAGAAAACTTTGCTTGACGCCGAACGGAACGTATCTGTGTCGATAAGCGATCTTATATTAACGGTGTAAGGCGTCTTGTTCGGAACTTCTATACCGACCGTGTCCTTGCCTTCTATCGAGCTTTCAAACCGAACGCCGGTCGAGGCGAGCACTCTTGCGAGGTCGTCGATGAGGTTGCCTATCCTGGCTATGCGCACGCCGGGGGCGGGGCGCAGCTCGTAACGCGTTATCGTGGGACCGCGCGTGATCGTTTCCACCGATACGGCGATGCCGAAGTTGGAGAGCGTGTCCACGATCTTCTTCGCGTTGATCATCGCTTCCTCGCTGCTTATGCCGGAGCCTTTGCCTTCGGGCAGACTGAGAAGCTTGATCGGCGGGAATTTGTATTCGGGCGCCGGTTTTTTCGGCGGTTCCGGAGCGGCTTGCTTCTGTACGGGCTGGCCGACCTGAGTCTTTACCGTTTCGATGACCTCTTCCCGCTCCGGCTTTTCAGTCTTTTGCTCGGTCTTTTCCGGCTTTACCTTTTCAGGCTGTTCGACGAGTATACCGTCTTCAAGAAAGATCTCGGCGGGTTTTCGCACGAACTGTTCAACGCCTTCGTCGTCGTCAAGCAGTTTCGACAACTCGTCCGGTTCGTCTTCGGGTATTATATTGTCTTTTTCGTAATCGTAAACTTCTTTTCTGCGCTTTTTCGGCTTCTGTTCGGGCGCTTTCGGCGTTTCTGGCGTGACGTCGATAACGTCCGTTCCGCCGTCAAATCCGTATTCGTCTTCATCTTCGTCGGGCTGTACCCTGACCGGCTTTTCTTTAGCCTTGGGCGGCTTTTGCTTAGTTTTGATCCTGCGTTTCGCCGCCGAGATGATATAGACCGGCGTTATGCCGAACAGCAGGCAGGCGAATATGATGAACAGCACGGCTGAAATGATGCCGGTGAACACCGCGCCGAACCACGATCTCATAAGCTGGGCGAGAGCGCCGCCTATAACGCCGCCTCCGCTGAATTTGCCGCCGAGCTGATAGAGCTCCGCCGCCGAAGCGTTTGTCGCGCCGAGCTTGAATACCGCGCAGAAGGCGGAGAAGAACGCGAGAAACAGAACGCCGAAAGCGGTCTTGAACCATATCTTGCTCGAATCTATCAGTTTGAGCCAGAATACCGCGAGCAGCAGCAAAAGCGCGGGCACCGCGGCGGCTCCGACTCCGAACACGCCGAACACGCCGGAGCGTATCGCGTTGCCGAACGCGCCGGAAGCGTTCGGCCAAATGAAACAAAAGAGGATAAACAGCGCAAGCAGACCGAAAACGAACGGCAGGACCTGGTTGACCGGTCGTTCGGAAGGTATCGGTTTTTCCGCGCCGCGTTCGGGGGCTTTTTTCGCCGCTTCGGATTTTTTTGCGGCGTTATCGGCTCCCGAGGCTCTTTTGACGGCAGAATTCTTTTTCTTTTTCTTTGAAGAACTATTTGACATTTTCTTGATCCTTTATATAACGGTAATGATTTCGTACAGGACTGCCGCCGCTCCGAGCGCAAAGCAGTAAAACGAGAAATAACATAGCTTTGCTTTTTTTACGGCAAGCAAAAACAGTTTTATCGCGCAGAACCCTGATATCGCCGCGGCGGCGAAACCGCAGATATATACGGCGCTATTGTCGGCAAACGCTCCGCTTTCGATAACGTCCGGCAGTTTCAACACGTTCGCGCCCGCGATAGCCGGAACGGATATCAGAAAAGAGAATCTCACGGCCGAGCCGCGGTCAAAACGCTGTACCGATCCGCCGGATACCGTACATCCGGAGCGTGAAAGCCCCGGTATGATCGCGGCGGCCTGGCACAAACCGATAATAAGCGCGTGCCTCGGTCTCATTGCGGACAGATCGCGCCGACCCGCCCCGGTTTTTTCGGTAAGGAGAAGGATAAAACCGTTCGTTATCAGAGCCGCGCCGACGATAACGGGGTGAAGACACATCGCTTCTGCCGCGGCGTCCGCGCCGGTCAGCGCGAGCAGAACGAGAGGCAGAGTCGCGAGAGCGACGAAGAACGCGAGCTTTTCGTATTCAGTAAAACCGCGTCGCGCTTTGCCGCAGATGAATTTGCAAACGCCGGTAAAACAGCCTTTGATCAACCCGATCACGTCTTTGCGATAGACCGCGCAGACGGCTGTAAGCGTACCGAGGTGTAAAAACACGTCGAACGCAAGCTGACCGTAAGAATCAGAATGACCGAAAAAAGCGTGAAAAAGCGCAAGATGCCCGGAACTCGATACCGGCAAAAATTCGGTCGCGCCCTGTATTATTCCGGCGATGACGGCAGATAATATGTCCATAACGACTCCGCAAGATCAAACGGATCATCCGTTTTTTACGATCATATGCGGATAAGTATTTATATTATAACAAAAAATAAAGAGAATTTCAAGTACGTTAATGAATATTTTTATGAACTGCAGGCATAAAGATGAGATAATTTTTGCTTTTGCCGGTCTTTGCGCCGTCTTCGCCGGAGTGATAAACGGTATGATAGGCACGGGCGGCGGCGTTATTGTTTACTTCATTTTAAAAAAACTGTACGGGTCGGATGCCGAAAAATCTTTCGCCTCGGTCATGGCGACCGTTCTGCCGATGACTCTGCTTTCAGCGCTTATATATGAACGTACGGGAGGCGGCGTTTTTGCGTCGGCGTCGCCGTTTCTTATACCCGCCGCGCTCGGCGGACTTTGCGGCGCCGCGCTTTTCGGACGTATAAAAGCGGCTACGCTCAAAACGGCGTTTTCGGTCATGCTCGCCGTCTCAGGCGCGCTGATACTGATAAGGTGAGCGCGGTCCTTTTCGCCGCGGCTTTTCTTATATCCGCCGCCGCGGCGACCGGCATAGGCGGCGGAGGTCTGTTCACGCTTTGCCTGACGGCTTTTTCGGATTTTACGCAGTTTCAGGCTCAGGGAGTGAATCTCTTCGTGTTCGTTTTCGCCGCCGTTCCCGCGACGGTGTATCACGCGCGCAAAAACGGAGCCGATCTTAAGATCGCCGCTTATCTGTCGTTCTGCGGATGCGCCGGATGTATGATCGGTTCGATGCTCGCCGCTTCCGCGGAGCAGAAAACACTGCGAACCGCATTCGGTGTTTTCGCGCTCGCTGTCGGAACCGCGTCAGCCGTAAGGCAGATAAGGGGAGCAAAATCCGTTAAATCGCGGCAGAGCGAGGACGGCAAATCGTAAATTAAGGTGTCGGCAAAGCCTGCTTTCTTTGCGGCTCCGCCGCCCTTGGGGATTGCCCACCCCTACTGATCCCCAAACCCCTTACTCCCCTCCCAAAGTCGTTATACTTACTTTGGGGCGCGACGGTTCAAGCCGCTTTCTTCCGGCGATCCCGCGCGCGGCGCCCCCTTTACCGCGCGCGATCATTCGGCTGCGCAGAATGATCCGGTCATCTCGTTTTGTGCGTATCACTTTCGTTTCGCCGCCCC
>JAEEGL011469191.1_pt1 | contig 42250 bp, 32 predicted proteins | sample 9134231 | NCBI WGS metagenome assembly JAEEGL01 (sample SAMN16246548, study PRJNA631951) | gut metagenome | biome: gut microbiome; feature: rumen; material: fiber-attached | host: Bos | place: Iran: Karaj | collected 2018-10 | reverse complement strand
GAAGACGTGAACCCGGAAGGGATCCCAACGTACCTGTGAACAATTTTGGAGGAATGGTGGGAGCCAGGCCACAAGGGGCTCGTTCTCAAGGACAGGGACAAGGTCAAGGACAAAGACCGAGATAATTCAAAAATTGATTGATAGATAAGAGAAACGAACTAACGAAAACTGATTAAAAACTACTGTGAGAGCCGGCCGAGAGGTCGGCTCTTGTTTTATCAGTTCAACTGCAAATTACATAATATATTAGTACACTAAAATATTAATACACATTTCGGAAAAGAAGAACCGGCCAGAAACCGGTACTTCTATATGCTTAGCACTATACCTATAGTGAAAGAATAATCGCTATTTTATATCTGTTCAACAGACTTCAAGTACTCCTCATGAAGATAATAGTATTTCTTCATGAACACCACATATGCTATACACAGCAATACGAGTACAACAGCGGAATACAGATAATGATTGATACCGGACAGTATCAGACCTGTGGAGATTATCAGTTGAAGCACCATATATATCGTTGTTACGACGACATGGGGTATCTTCAGTTCATTAGCCATAATCTGATATGCATGCTTACGATGGGCATCACCAAGACGTTCTTTCAGCATAATCCTATGAATAATAGTCAGTACCGCATCGACACCATATACGGCAAGCAGCATGATGTATGATAGATCTCCGCTCTTAAGGATCAGCAAGCCCAATGCAAATACTATTATGAACGCTATTCCTACTGCACCCACATCTCCTGCAAAACATTTCGCCCTTGTACGGAAATTGAAGAAACAGAAAACGAGTACACTCAGTATAATAACAATAAGAAGATTCTTATCAATGAAGCCGGCATTTACCGATGAAGGGAGAGAGTTTTCCAAGAGAAGAGGAACTAACACCACGAGGGAATATCCACCGGTAATACCGTTTATTCCATCCATGAAATTGTACGCATTGACAATGCCCACATTGAAAATGATGGCTACAAGCAGTTCCAGCCACATATTCCACTGGAGAAGTTCCAGCTGATAAAACATCATGAACATCGAGAGGAAGTGGATCGTCAACCTTACCCTTCTTCTCACAGAATGTACATCATCTGCAAAACTCACCAAGGATATCAAAGTAAGTCCAGCCATGAACCATGGATACTGAAGACCGAAAAAGGCAGCCCATAGCCATGCCCCAAAAACGAAGATGATTCCTCCTCCACGTAGAGTAATGAACGTGTGGGAAGAACGTAAGTTCGGTCTGTCAATGATGTTCAGATGATCAGCTATCCAAAAATAGATTAACTCTGCCGCGAAAAGCAGAATCAGAATAATAAGGTATTTAAGCATGATAGGATATAAGTACACACGGGATATAGGTCAATATCCCGTCAGACACGCTGCGATTGTTTCTTTATGGTGTAATTAAGGTAAACTGAAAGATTATCAGCTAGATGAAAAACCTATATAATGGTATCGTATTATAAACGGATTGTCTATCTGAAACTATCCAAAGTTCTCTTTAAGCCATCTTTGGCTCTGACAAGCATCTTATAAACGCCAAAGGCTTTCTTTATCTTGGCATTGGATGCAATGTAATACTCAGTAATGTGTATCTATCATTCATGGAAATCGATGAACACTATTAAATGAACCCACATTGTTCCGTCCAGATCGGATCCATATAATTTTGAAACAACGTATACCCATCCAATCCATTCTCATATGTCAAAACAGGTATTTGTTTCTTCAAAGAGTGTCGATAATCGAAATGATCGCCATCGAACATAGACAGATTCTCCTCTAATTCTACCGAATAATCCTTACAAATAATAGCAAAAGACAAAGAGTCCGAGACATCCAAATACTCATCATTGTCCTCTCTTTGGACTCTCCGGATTATTCGATACTCCTGTTCGTACTTCCACTCTTCCCTCTTGTTGAAGAAGATCTCGTCTTTTCTCCTCCAAATTTCAGCTTTAATGCCAGGTCTGCTTTTATTCTTGAAGTCAAAAGACTCGGGTACCATATTTCGGTACATTACATCATTAGCATAGTCATTCGCTTCAAAAGCAAGTTTATCTTTATCAAAAACAAGGCATGCCCCATAACCTTTATCAGCATATAGCCCCCACATAGAATGGAGATCAAACCCAAGGAAAGATACCTCATCATATTCTTTATCTTGAACGAAGCTGAGTTGCTGATATCTTCGCATTTCTCTTTCAGCATACAATGAACTATCCTTTAGCGGACTTAATGAAAGCACACGGTCAAAAACGATTCGGTTGCTTTCAATAAGATCATTCATTTTATAAGCCTTTCCGAACCTCAGACGTCTAGTAGCTATAATCTTATATGCTGACTCAAATGATGTGAAATGATAGAGACGTGACATCTCTACAAATCTTCGGCTAAGTGTTTTTCGCATAAGTGAAAAAGATAAAGATTAACATCGCACACCGAACGATCATGAATTATTGCCAATGCTATTACTTCTTTTTCCTTGTATATAATTGATAAAAGCGCTGCAAGTTACAAGCATAAAATTTGCTTCGTCATACATTGGAATTGCCGCATCATCCATAAGGGCATGTCTTATGCCTGTTTTACTATCATTTGTGTAAACGTATAACTTCTCGATAGCTGTTTTTATTGAAGACGGAATGATGAGGCCACTATTCTCAAGGTTTTTGAGTGCCGGTCCCAAAGTTGTCTCACCTGTTATATCACGGCACAATGCCTCTACCGCCGAAATGGACTCCTTTATTGAATTTCTATAGTCTGGGCTTGGCCTTTCCGACATAAGAATCATGGCATTATTCAGGTGCAATCCCACAGCAGATGTCTGTCTTATCGCATTTTCAATCGCTTTTATTTCTTTCTCATCTGTAATCTCAACAATTTGATCATTCACTACCTTGTAACCATAATTAAGGCGTTCAAATGTAAGATTCAATGATTGTACAAAAGCATTAATGATCTTATCAAATCTCACATCGCCCTGACGGCATATAGATCTTAACACCTTTATGGAAAACTCTATCAAGTCTAGCTTCAGATACCACTCATGGGAACTTGACAAAATATACTCTGTAGAGACAACCTTGTGGGAATTATGATAATAGAAATCATTCCTCCTCTGATTAAGGAAATAACACCAAATCATTTCTTCCATCTCTACATAACTTTCATCATGATGAAAACCATCATCAACATCATGTTCGTTAAGCCATACGTATAATTGATCATAGCAATTACATAGCGCTGTAATCCCGTCCTGATCAAGTCCCCCTCGCTTTAAGACATCAACAGGCTTAACATATCCATATCTTTCCGAAAATCTCATAAGCCTAAACTGCGTCAAATTTCAGAGAATATCAACAAACGTCATTACAAGAAAGAAGGCCTAGCTCAGATTCGTGACTCAAAGCTCTCCAACGTCCTCCTAAGCCCATCTTTGGCTCTGACCGGCATCTTATCAACACCAAAAGCATTCTTTATCTTGGCATTGGATGCGATGTAATTCTCAGTAAGTTTTCTTAATCTCTCTGAATCCAATGGAAGATGGAGTAAACCTCCCACTTTAGCAACAAATGTCATCAACCCTTTGGGAAGATTCCAGATATGAGGTTTCTTACCAGTTGATTCACAAATAGCATAGATGAGTTCATTAGTTGATAGAGCCTCATCATCGCACATATTGTATATACCGGAGGGAATATCGCCTGTAAGGACTCCTTTTACAGCGAAACAAATGTTTTCAACTGAAGTGAATGTCCTCTTATTCTCAAATGCTCCCAAGGGCCATGGAATTCCTTTGCTGACTACGCTATAAAGAAGATTGAGATTACCCTTGTTTCCAGGTCCATGGATCATACATGGACGGAAGATATACACTCCCCTATCGGTAAAAATGGAATGATCATCTTTCATGCTGCCAAGTATATACTTTTCAGCTGCGATTTTACTCTCTCCATAAGGGCCGACAGGAGAAGGAACAACATCCTCTGTAAGAATTCCATCAACCTTATCTGCAGCAGCCTTGGCTGTACTAAAGAATATGAACTTCTTTATATCATGAGAACAGAAATAATCAAATATCTTTATGGTAAGATCCCTGTTCACTTTGAAATACACATCAACTGCAGCCTGATTCTTAGTATCATGAGCTTTCCCAGCCAAATGAATTATTGCATCAACAGGAGGGATAAGATCGTTCTCCAGATCTGACCAAGAAAAAGTCTTCTTGACTCCTTCTTTCTCTGGAGAGACTATATCCAGGCCATAAACAGTATTGTCTGAAGAAGCAAGATATGATACAAGATTGCTGCCCACAAAACCATGGACACCAGTGATAAGGATATTCATTATAATTGAAGCAGATTAAGCTGCTATAAATTTCCTATTATGAGAGAATGAAAAGAGATGAAAAGAAGAAGAGATACGATGAGTGGAAAAGTACCTAATTTGTAAGCAGAGAGCCTTGAGACCTTATCTCTTTAGTCCTGCAGAAGGAAATGATATTCTAAAGTTCAATTACCCTCTGTTTCGACCAGTCAATTGAAGCAGCCGCCTGCTCAACATTCATAAACTCAAAATCAGAGACAAGTTTCTTCCACTTGGAGAAGTTTCCTTTGACATTGACGTAAGTCTTGAACTTTCTCATCATAGGAAGACTCTTAACTTTAGGTGTTGTCGGATCAAACTCCCTTGGATGGAAATAAGTCATCATATATGGAGACTCCTTTGCCCATTTCTTTATCAGTGGATATGGGAAGAACCTAAAGAATCCTCCACCCGAGAAAACTATATTCTTACCAAGAACGCTATGGACATTTATCGGAAATTCCTTGATAGTATTACCCGCCTTTGTCCTAAGAATTGTCGGCTCTGATGCTCCATAGTCAGGCATTCCACCATAATCGTGATCAGCCGGAAAAACGGAGCAATCATACTTGAAACCCATCTCAACAAGGCAATCAATTGCCCAGGGATTATTCTTAGTAATAGAGAATGCTGGAGCTCTGAATACTTCAACTGACTTACCAATCACATCCTCAAGAAGATTCTTGGCTTTAGTTGTATCTTCAAGGAACTGCTCATGGTTGAAACGGAAAGATAGTTCATGCTGATAAGAATGACAACCGATCTGATGACCGCGAGATGAAATTTCACGAATTATTTCGGGATGCTTTTCAGCAAGCCAACCAAGGCAAAAGCAAGTTGATTTCAAGTCCATCCGATCCATTTCATCAAGGACAGGCATGATTGACTTCTCAATCCGATACTCAAACTTATCCCAAGAGAAATCTTCGGATATGAAATCGCAATTGTACCAGTCTTCTATGTCGAAAGTCAGAATGTTCATAATAATCTCTTAAATCATTTCACTAAAAACTAGAAAACAGTTAATTCTTCAGCGGGTAATGAAGTAGATGAAGGTATAAAACGCTTCACAATTTTTGCAGGAGTTCCTATAGCCAATGACCATTCAGGGACATCTTTTGTAACCAAAGCTCCAGCGCCAATAACAGCACCCTCACCTATCGTGACACCAGGCATAACAAGAGCCCCCGTACCAATAGCACAATTTTTACATAGATGTATTTTACCATACTTATATGGCTGCATACCATATACATCTCCTACTTTATAGTTAGATAAATCCTTCTTGTGGCACAAAAGTCTTACATCTCCTGCAATATGAACTCCATCTTCGATTACGAGTAAATAAGAATTATTCAAATCCACACGAACATAATCTCCAATAAAAACCCCCTTGCCAACTTTTGCGCCAAGTCTTCGTAATATAGTCGGGCGTAACTTTCGAGGATTGAATGGTTCAAGAATTGCCCAATTCATCGCATTCATTAATAAACGATGGTACCAATTTATGAAAGGTTGTTTTATAAGCTGGAGAAGTGTGATATTCCCGTAATCGTCTATTGGATATTTAAAACCCAACTTATATAGGATCCTATATGCTATAGTTGTATCTTTATATTCCATGGCCATCAAACTCTTATCAGTTATCCAAAGGGCCACTAATTATGCCTTCCAAATCTGTGATACACTTATCCAATGTGTAGTTCTTAAGGAAATATGCACGTCCATTTGTCCCAAGCTTTCTAAAAGATTCTTTATACGGAAGAACTTTTTCTTTTATTATTTGAGCCAAAGCAGTTGATTCTCCTGCAGGTACAGCATAGCCGCAAGCTGCCTCCTCAATTATTTCTCGGGTTCCTTTGCCAATCATGGCAAGAATCGGGATTCCGGAAGACATATATGACTGCAGACGAGCTGGAACAACCGCCTCTAACTGTTTATACCCTGCTTCTAACGTAACTAAAAGAGCATCTGCATTTTTATAGAATGCAGGCATTGCATTAAAAGGGTACTTCCCGTATGTTTTTGCGACATCACTAAGATCATTCTCTGCAATAAAATGATCCAGCCATGCCTTTTTAGAGCCATCTCCTATAATAAGCCACCTTACTTCCGTATCCCTCAATTGGACCATAGTGTCTCCAACGGCGTCCAAATTTTGAACCTTCCCAAGATTACCTGCAATAATGATTCTAAAGCCTTCTGGTAACAGAGGAATATTGTATTCTTGATCCATCTTCAGAATATCTTCACTCCAATTCGGGAAAAAGACAATCTTCGAAGAATAATCACCTTTTTCGACAATCATATCCTCGAACCTCTTACTGCTTATAAGAATTTTATCACAACGATTATAGATATGAATTACAACACTATTTACAATATCGTAAACTTTCTTATTCTTGATGCCTCCACTTGACACAATCGCCTCCGGCCACATATCTAACACCCAAATGTAAACAGGGACTTTTCTAATTCTTTTATACAACAGAGCAGGAAATGCTTGAAATATTGGTGAAGGAGCGTGTACAAAAACACAGTCGTATCTTTTTCTCAAGATAAAAAAGAAGAGTATCCACAATGATGCAGAAATAACGTAACTGAAATAATTTATTGGAAGTAGCCATCCTCGCTTCCCCCTTGGTGTTTGGAAAGCGCGGTAAATATTGACACCTTTGACAACTTCATGACGTTTGTGAAAGATACCATAACGCTTATAATATTTACCCTCCGGATAGTTGGGAATCCCAGACAATACATCTACTTCATATCCTCTCTTAACTAATTCAAAAGCAATGTCATTACTCTTGAAATTCTCAGGATAGAAATATTGTGTAACAAGAAGAATCTTCATATTAAATCTTCTGAAAATGAAAAGAATCTATGTCAAACTATCAAAAAGAATCGTTATCTTCCGTTGTAAATAATGGTACCCCTTCGGAGGCATAATCTTTTTGCCATTGCCTTTCTAATTCAAAAACAAGATTATTGCCTGTAATCGTTTTATAACCAAAATATGAGCAACTAGAAGGACTCACATAGATAGAGCTACATTTCTATTAATTTGTTATACAATTCAATATATTTACCATAACACTTTCTCCTGTCAAACAATGACTCTGCTCTACTTCTACAATTCCTGGAAAACAATAATTTATCTTTAGAACATATAATTTGAATTGCATTAGCCATCGATTTAATATCTCCGGGCTCAACCACCATACCAGTGTCAGGAGACAAGGTTTCGGGACTTCCTCCAGTACGATACGTAATCACAGGAGTACCGCATGCAAGAGCCTCAAGATTAATAGTAGGGAATGTATCTGCATATGTTGGGTTAATGAGAACATTAGCTTGAGAATACAGGCTAACCAATTCTTGAACGTTTTGAGTCCGAAGAATCCCTACTATTCCCTCTGGCAAATCTTTTAACTGTTCCTCTGATAGGCCAACTATTATAATTTTATAATATGCTGGGAGCAAATTTCTTAATTTAAAAATATCATAAAGACCTTTCTCTCTATACCATACACTAGAAACAGCAAGAACGCTAAATAAACCATCTGAGTGTTTTTCTCCTAAAGGCCTAAAAACACTCAGATCAATTCCGTTTTTAATAACCTCAGTACAATTATCTTTTAGAAAGGATTGCCTAACGAATCCTGCCATCCAATCTGAACAAGGGACAATCGTTAAATGTTGACAACTATTAAACAAACGTTTCTTTAGATTATAATTCTTACTAGAATTATCGAAAATTGTTTTGGGCAAAACATTCCTCATCGGGCACTTAAGGCAACCAGTCTTCCACTTGGTGCAATCGGCTGTCACAAAATGGAAACAATGCCCCGTAAAAGCCCAACAATCATGGAATGTCCAAACAACTTTAATATCAGTTTGATTAAGATACTCGAATAATATCTTATAATTTAAGTAATGATCATGGATATTATGTAATTGCACAACATCAGGTTTGATTGCCTCAATTTGCAGAATAAGTCTGTGTGTAGCATACCTAGAACACAATCCTTCATTATCAAAAACCCTTTGCTCTGCATAATGGAAGTATCTATTCAGTTTGCCTCCAACTTTGATAAGATGGGATTTCGATTGAGTACATGATCCCCCATAAACAATATAGCTATCCCATCCAGAATTAATCGCAAAATCTCCGATAGTCTCTGCTATTTTTCCAGTACTACCCCAATTTGCCGATATATTTATTTGAATCAATGATGACATCTTTGCTTACTTCCAATACGTTTTAAATGAAAAAAGTGCTCAAATCACATGGAATTATTTCTATATAGTCATGATACCCGATCCGGAAAGTGGGAACTTTTTCAAAAAGATTAATAGAAGCATGCCACATAGATTATAGAAATACTAGCGCCGACCCGAACATCCAATATATTAAGCCCTAGATACAAGTTTTTGGTTTTTCTTTGCATCGACTAACATTTAGCGTTTTACTGTCTAACATATTCTCAGACACCTTTGAGAGTCCAATTGGGACAAGTGTTAAAGTTCATTGACCATTGACTTAAAGTGCCTGGTTGATAGAGAAAAACACCTCACTAGTCAGCATCACTTAACGGGCAAGAAGGCATTTCTAAGTACCTTATATTGTTTTATTATCTTCTTTATGTAACAAAACACACCACTCCCCCAATATGAAAACAATTAGATCCACCTGCACCTATAACCATTCATTATTTAAGCCTGGCTACAAGGTCCTTCTAATATTGGAGTAGTATCACCGCGATTCAAAGCCTTGACTAAATTTATAAAATTGCAAGCAGCAGATTGAGGGTTCCAAGTCGTAATTACAGTATCATAAGCTGACTTTTGAATATTAATTCGTGCTGAATGATTGTAAATGAGGAAGGAAACCTTGTTAAATAAATCTTCAATATTACCATTGCGATATATCAAACCATTCTGACCATCTTTTATAAGGTATGGTACAGACCCAATCGCATCGCTTACCACAACTGCGCATGCGCTGTTCATGCTTTCATTTAACACTGCCCCCCACCCTTCTTGCCGATTTGAAGTAAACAAAAAAATATCCGCAAGATCCATAAAATCCCGAACTCGATCAGGGTGCATTCCACCTAGAACATGGACGTTATCATCAAGATTATAGTATGCGACTTGTTCTTTAATAGAAGTTTCCAGCTCGCCATTGCCAATAATATGTAAAGAAAAGCGAATTCCTTCTTGCATTAATCTGTGCGCTAACTTGATAACATCTTTGGGGCGTTTCCAATCAATTAGCCGTCCAACCCAAAGGATATTAATTGTTCCATTTTTATAACCTTGTTTATTTTCTATAAGATTATTAATGTTTCCATACTCCCTTAGAACGGGGAAATAACCCCATTTAAAGCACTTAGTTCTAGGCATACCAGATAAATAATAATCATTAGAAGAATATGCACTTGCGCACAGGAGATATCCTTTATTAAGATAGAAAGAACGATAACTATATAATGGATAGAAAAAATAGCGACTTATAGTTTTATATCGACGTTCGCTATAACAAAACGTCATTTTCCCTTCTCTATACCGAGATTTAACCAACGAGAGGGGTGCACTACCATAAATAACTACGTCAAATGATGTAATAATATGCTTAACAGTCTCTGTTGTATAACACCCATGTCTCAACACATATGGAGCTTTTAATTCTTGATACCCTAATTTCCTCCGCTCCATTGGGAACTCAGACGTCTCAACAAGAAGATAATTACCTTCTCCTAACATCCTATATAATGCGTCCGATAGAGGCTTTTGGTGATGATTAAAGAAATTTGTAAGAAAGACTATTTTCATATTTATATAATTATCTTAAATTCAAGAAAACACGAAACGGAATAATTCTCATTCTGTTGTAATGTTTACTTTTAATACACTAGGCATGAAGAAAAAGCTTACAAACAATAGTAAATACAAAAAAAACACATTATCGTTCCCGCCAAATCGAAAATAGAACATCCCACTTATTGTTAAATGGAAATATATACAAAAAGCAAGTAACAAAGAAAAATAGTTTTTATGCCGTATATGATATCTGATTCCCGTAGAAAAAAACAATACATACAAAAAAGTGATTATTAATAGAGAAGAATAACCTGCTATTTCATAAAATTCAGCGAACTGTGTACCAAACATATACTCTGCCCTCAAAGCACTTCCCGAGTCATATTCATGACTAACTTTGGTCTCAATAACACCATCTAAAAATTTAAGCCTTCGTTTGAAACCATAAAACCGATTAAAATCCTCGATAATGTGGTCAAATACATATGGTTGTTGATAAAAATATCCCCACGTCCCGTAAATTGCCTCCTCAATCTTTTCTTCTTTACTTGTTGATTGATTAAGAAACCTTTCAACAGTAATCATTCCGATTCCAATTCCCAGAACAGCAATTCCTATTAATAAATATTTATTAATTGTTTTCTTCAACTTTCCATCATAGGATTTTCGAAAAATTAAATAAAAACACAAATATGCCAGAGCTATAAATACATAACCATCCCTTGCCGCCATGGAGGTTGTAGATACAATATATGAGAAAGAAGATAAAACTAGCCATATAGAATAATGCCGCAACCTCTTATCAAGTAGAGAGATATAAACGAACAAAACAATGATAGGTGTTATAGATGCGAAACCCACGGCTATTGTTGTAAAAACGCTATGGGGTAGCAATGCATCAGAACCCATATTACGTACTGTATCAAGACCGATACTGTAAGCCGTCACCGCATATGGAATCGTATAAATGATTGAAAATAGAGATATTAGAATTGTACAAAAGAAGATTATTTTGATTGGTTGTATATATTCTTCTCGAACAATAAACACATAAGATTTATCCACGTATTTATCAAATTGAAGCCATGGTATAATAATAACGACCATTAATAAAGCAAAGAGCACAATATTTTCTAATTTGTAAAAAGTAGGCTCTAGACCCATTAAAGGAAGTGGATTAATAAGAATACCTGCACAGCCCATCAAAAGCAATAACGCAAAATAGATTTTTGCACTATATATTTTTTTTCTTTTAATTAAATAAAAAACTGCCCATATTATAAGGATAAGGATGGAAACAGCTGGAGCTAACAACATATGGCTCTATATGATTTTAAATGATCTACCAATAATGAGAATTATCATATTCTTAAAATCTTCAATCAAGGTAATCGAATTCCTTTTCATAAAAACACTATATAAATCCCTTATTTCCTTCGACTTTTCAGATGATCTTAAATACCTATAAATAAAACTTGGTAAGAATGGATATCCTTCATTCTTGAGTATAGTAATAATACGGTTTTGTAAGTCAAGTCGACTAGGAAGATATTTTAAGTTTCGTTGATATCTTTCGGTAACACTCCCCTCCTTAGGCTTAAAGTAGTTATATACAACAAATTCTTCAGCTTTTATACTGTTTGCATACTTCCCACATAATACAGTAAACATTTGATCATTTCCGACAGGTATTTCATCAAATACAATACTATATTGGTTAACCAAAGACTTCTTAACCATTCGTGACCAAGGCGTCAAAGTATTATACCTCAAAACCTCATTAGAGAACTTCTTTCCTCTGTTATAGCGCTTTATATAACGGAGATAACTCATTGTAACAACTTGATCAGTATCTTCAGATACAATTTGAGCACCATAAAAAACAATATCTGTATCAGTGTCGTTTTTGTACTTATCTAATAACAATCTTAGATTTTCAGTATAAAAATCATCGGCATCAGCAAATAGCAACCATTTGCCTGCAGCCTGTTGAACACCATAATTCCTCGCAAAACCAGCACCGTGGCTCTCTTCAAGAAAAAACACTTTAGTGTCTTTTCTATTAACTCCTGGAAAGCAATCTATATTTGATATTATAGTATCACTATTATCGTCAATAATTATAATCTCTAATCCTTCGTATAAAGGAATTGAATCAAGACATCGTTGTAGCAAGTTTGGTACATTTTTATGTGGAATAATAACAGAATATGTAATACTCTTCATATCTATTTGTGAATTATCTTTATAAAACACTCATATAAGACTCTTCTTTCATTTTGTGTGATTCCCATATAAATAAATGCGAGAATATACATTAAACTCGGAAAGAGAAAAATATAAAAAACACGATATTCACTATTAATAAAAAAACAAATAAACAAGTCTGCAACAATTAACAAAAATAGAGGACCACATAGTCGCATGAACACATTTTTAATAAAATCAGACAGAACTAATCCATGCTTTATGTGCATTAGAAAAAGGCGGCCAATCGAGCAAATAAGTTCAACTGACACATATACTATTGCAACAATAATAGGAGACTCATATAAAAATAATAATAACACTGAAATAGGTATAATGAACAACTTGGGTAGATATATGAAAAAAGAGAAATACTTCAAATCCCCTATAGCCTGATTCGCAGTACTTAATCCAGTCGTAATTGAGTCCACCAACCCGGCAATTAGCATCATTCGACAAAACAATACTGTGTTATCAGGAACATCCCCAAGCCATATCCTTAATAGTAATGGCATCTCTATTATACATGGGACTGAAAATAAAGAAAGCATAAAGAAACTATATTTACTTGCATACTCAGAAAGGCGAAACAATTTCTCTCTACTGCCAGCGCCTTCAGCTTTTACTATTTGCGGACGAATGGCATTTAATAGAGACTCGGAAATATAATTAAGATAAGAGGAAACTTGAATGCCTAAACCATAAGCAGCGTTAGCAATAGGAGAAAGAAATTTGTTTAACACTACAGCCAAGCCTTGAGTTCTTCCTATTGTACAACCTATGTTAAAAACACTCCAACCTGCAAAATGCCCTAGTGAATTAAGCATTTCTTTTTTCACATACTTAGTTTTAGGGATTATACATTCTGGATATTTTGCCATACAATAAAAAGAGAAGGCGATAAAATTGAATAGCTGAATGGCCCATAGAAACACTCCGTATGCGATAAGTTTATCAAACGAAACATACTCAAGAAGAAAGGCTATTCCTAGTTTTAGTCCAGCATCAATAGTATCAATTACAGACGTATAGACTATATTTTCGTGAGATATGAGAGTAGCCCGAAAAGGAGACGTAATAAAGGATGTAAAAAGTGATAAAGCAACTGACAAATAAACAACAGTCGCAGCACTAATTCGGTCAGAAGGAATATTCAAAAAACCATTAAATAATAAAGGAGATATACAGACAAGTATTATAGCTAAAAAACCACCCAAAACGAAGTGCAAACAAATACTACTACAAAAAACCACTTTCCCATCTTCAGACATACCCTTTCCTTGATAAAGTGATAGGAACCTTTGAGTTGTTGATGACAAAGCATTTGTAACAAAGGATAGCATTGCAACTATTCCAGCAACTAGAGTATAAATACCATAGTCACTGACACCAAGATTAGATAATATGATCCTTGCCGAATATAGGGTAATAATCCCACTAATAAACGTTTTCGTATATTGAGCAAGGGTATTAACAATAATCCTATTATTTGAATTCATGGCTAGCCTATAAATAACAATTTTAATCGTCGCTTAACTATCTCGTTATTTGTTCTGTTCATCACCTTTTCAACAATTTTCTCTTGAATAGAAACAATAAACGGTGCTCCTATAATGACGACAATAACCTTTAAGATATAAATGTCACACACATAATTAAGAACGATGACAATTGGTATATGCCAATAATAAATCCATAAAGAATGAGACCCAAAAAATAATGCCAACTTAATTAACTTGAATCTCTCCAAAAGACTTGTTATTGAAAAGCGAAAATGCCATAATAATGTAATACAAAAAGAAGCGTATGAAACATAGTAAAATGTTGGTGGCCATTTAAATGAATTAGTGCCGACAAATGAACCTACATCTAAATAAAGCGTTAAGGAATAAGTAATAAATACAATTAAACTTATTGAACTAATTGCAAAAAAGCATTTTTTAGGGATTCTATCAGCATTACTACCCCAAAGGAATAAGCCAATATACGGAAGATTCATTACCGAATATTTATACAATCGACTACTTGCAAAAACTTGAGGAATATAACTGGATCCTAATAAGAAAAGAAGAAATACAACAAAAAAAAACGGCAAAGAAAGTTTTCGGCTCTTAGAATAAATAAGAGGAGAAATAATAGCTATAACGACAAAAACTCGAATAATCCATACGTACCAGTCGGTATATAAAGTAAAGCGTTCAAGGACATCTGTGAAACTTACTTTTTCTCCAATTAAAATAGATAGTGGAATATAGCACAAATGAAAGAAAAAAAGAAAAATCCAACAAGGAAGCAGTAACTTACTCAGCCTCCTTTTTATATAATGATTATAACCGTATTCTCTGTGCTTCTGATAATTATTTACGCTCAAATGATAAGCCACTCCTGAACAAAAGACCATCAAAGGAACATCAAAATTTCTAAGTTGAGTAAGAAAGGGTCCAGGCTGCACATGAACGATAATAATTCCTATCAATGCAATAAAACGAAGAACATCCAAGCTCGTTTCACGTTCCATGATTATTAAACTTTAGTTATTGTCAAAAGTAGCACTACATTCACGAGACGAGGACCTTCTTACGGATGTCTTATTATTCAGGCTTGCCGTGATGGACTCGCATAGGAGTTTGTAGTATGCTTTGAACATTTTGTTAAGGGCTCACACAAGGACAGACGATCCGCCAGCACTATGCATATATTTTGTCAAACAAACCGTGTTGCGGAAAACCACGCTGCAAATCTAAGGTTTGCAAAGATGATAATGATGTCACTGAGTATTTATCCATGCAAGGTGCCAACCGCCCATTTTGACAGCGAAGGCATACTAACGTACTCCTTGCTGGGCTTAATGATGCCCTCTATGTCCGTGCACCCGAAGTAGTCCGTGAGAGTTCCGCCGGGAAGGTAGCACGGAGTAGTCGTAGCGGACCGACAAACAATCCTTCTTCTTATCCTCATTACGGTGTATTCATCGGGATATTACAAGATTTAGTATTACTCTCTCTGGATAGAGCTGCGCTTGTGTACGTACACATATGCATAAATCTTCTCACCGAAGGGTACCCCCCATACCCTTGCCCAAGCACACAACATGGTCACCCCTCACGAAGCGATACGTTTCCTTGTCGAAACAGGAACGAAACTAGTAGCAGAGCGTCTTGATGGGGGAAGCCCTTGCGTGCTGGCATCATGATGAGGTTCACCTCCTTCCCGTTGTAGAATATATGACTCACCTACTTGGTGAGAGAACGATTGATTTCTTTCAGATACGCATCAAAAATGCACATGGAGAGGAAGATTAATTATCATCACAAAAAACTATTCTGCAAGGCGATACTTAAAATTCAATCCTTTACCAAACAGTGAAGTCAACCATTCTATATAGACATCTAGATCTCTATCAACAATATCTTTATTAATGAAAGGCTTATGCGCATTTTCGTTTATAGACTCTTGGGCAGAAACAGCATTAGCCAAATAACTATCTCGATGAAAATCATGACTTTCTGCTTGCTTTAAGCAAGTATTATAAATATCTATACTGATCGCCACATTATGTGACTTTGTCACAATCTCTCCAACCAATAATGCAGTATGATCTACAAGGTTTGTCATAGCAGAAATACCCACCAACTGATCAAACTCAGCCAATACCAAATGGGAATTGTGAGTCAGATTCAGAAGCGCCACATTCATCTCGTCATTTAATCTATACAAACTTTCTGAACTACTATGATTTCGCGAATAAAGGACAAATCTATTGATGCCATACTGGATTCTCTCAACATTGTAAAGAATATCAAGCAAGAGCCTTTTCCGTTCGTTGATGTAGTCAGATGTTTTTTGGTTAATGAGGCCAATTTCAGACTTGATATTTTCTATCCTCCGTGTAATATCACCTATATCTTCTTTGGTAGCGAGATTCCTTCCCTTCTCAGATTCATACTCTTTCAATCTATTTTGCAAGATATCAGCGGAATTCTCACTAGCTCTTCTAGCAGAAGAAGATATAATAATGCATAAAAGTTGAAATACGATCAATACGAAAACAATGACAATATCAATCCAACCCATAGAAAGACGAAGTTTTATAGTGTTATCTTCTCTTGAAAAAATCAACTTCAGTTCTTTTTCTCCGCTTCAATCTTCCCGAAAAAGTCAACACTTTGGTTCATATGCCATCTTGTTTTACTGGATGCTTGAAAGTGAAAAACCATAAGAGAAATAGTACCTTCTTTCAATTATTTCCCAGTCGACTATAATCCAAAGTGCTTTTAAGTGATCCACTCTCCTATTCTGGTAATCCAAATAGTACGCATGTTCCCAAGCATCAAACGTTAATATTGGAGTTCTTCCTCTAGTGATAGGGTTGCCTGCTGCTCCTTCCTGTGAGATCTCAAGATTACCATCTTTATCCGCAGACAGCCATACCCATCCACTTCCAAACAGTGACACTCCCTTATTCTGGAATTCCTCCCTAAACACCTCAAAACTCCCCCACTGCTTATTAATCTGCTCTGCAAGTTTACCAATGGGAACATTTTGTTCTGCGTCATCAACAGTTTTTTTGAACTGAGTGAAGTAGAGATTATGATTGAGTACCTGGCCGGCATTGTTGAAGACCGCTCCAGTAGAAGACTTCACTATCTCCTCAAGAGTCATATTCTCGAACTCTGTTCCAATAATAAGCTTGTTAAGATTGTCCACGTATGCCTTTAGGTGTTTGCCATAGTGGAATTCGATAGTTCTTGCACTGATAATAGGTTCAAGTGCATCTGCTGAATACGGAAGATTGATATACTCGATCATGGTGGTTATTGTCTTTACTGGTTATTCTATAGTTCTGTTATTCTATTGTTCTATTTCTCTCCGAACTCTCTTTTTACGGCTTCATAACTTTCAAGATTCCCTATATCGAATCTCCTTCCAGGCATCTCCATTGCATAGATTGCTGTCTTCGTACACATCCAGGCTATCATACTGCCGGGAGCATCTGTTCCACATCCTTCTTCTATCCCCTTCGGGATAAGAGGAAGATCCTCTTTCCTATAGAAGTAGAAAGGAGGACATACCCAATGGGACTTGGGATTGGCAGGTTTCTCCTCCATTGAGAGGATCCTGTCATTATCGTCTACTTCGAGTACACCTACTTTATGGAGTCTTGCCTCATTCCCTTCGTAGAATCTCATTACGCAGGTTGTACCTTTATCCTTCGCATACTCTACGAATTTCGTCAGTGAGAACGACAGCAGGTTGTCTCCTGCCATCACGAAAAGATCGTCATTGATATTTCCTTCGTCAATTCCCAGGACGATATCCTTCACCGCTCCAAGGCGGGTTTCATTGGTGGAGGTTCCGTCATCTACAAGAAGTAGTTTCTCTTTTAGGGGATGATTCTCTATCCACTCTCTGAAGATATGTGCGAACTTGTGGTTGGATACCACAACGTATCCGTTAACTATAGGATTCCCGCTGTCATCCTTTGCTGTCTCAAGATCATCAATGAGATGATCAAGAATCGGTTTTCCTGCAACCTCGAGAAGAGGTTTCGGGAAGTTCTCTGTGAGCGGATATAATCTTGTGGCGTATCCTGCAGCCAATATGAGTACCTTCATCGAATGATTGTCTTAGTGTTCGTTATTGCCTAATGCGACTGTAGACCGTTTCTTTCTTTTCTTCGTCCTTCTCTCCCATTGCCGTCCTGCTACTAGTCGTCAAGTATCACGCCATCCGCGCTTTCGCAGATGAACACATCATACTTACCTTTCATCTCAGGGAAAGATGCGAGATATTTTTCAGTGACGCTTATCTTGATGCTTTCTTCGTAAGCAGGATCTATGAGAGCCATGCAGCATCCCTTGAATCCCGCTCCACTGAATCTTCCGCCGTAGATTCCTTCGGTTTCACGCATGATTTCATAGAGACGGATCTGCTCGGGTGCTCCGGATTCCCAGTTATGGATGCTGGACCAGCCGGATTCAAAAGAGAGACGGCCATAGCCTTCTATGTCACCTTTTCTCCAGAGTTCAGCACCTTTCTCCACTCTTTCGAACTCAGTGTACCAGTGTTCGCATCTCTTTCTCCAAGGAGAAGGAAGACGGTCCTTGTACTGATCGTAGATCTCTCTGGGGACATTACGTGCTGCAGCATCCTTGAACTTTCCATAATCCAATCCTGCATAAGCCTGAAGGGCGTATACTCCGGCTCTAAGTTCATCAACTCTCATGTTGAACTTGGATCCCACTAGGCTGTGCTCAAGTCCTGAGTAGAATATCGCTATCTTCCAAGGCTTGATGTCTTTGGATTCAGGGATGAGCTCGTATTTGCCGTCCTTTGTATCGAGATAGAGAAGATGTCCCTTCTTGGAGAGTACTTCACAACTCTGGTCGAGCTTGCCTATGGAGACTCCTACATAATTGAGTTCAGCATCATAGGCTGTATCAATGATCTCCTGCTGAGAAAGAGATATTCCGTTCACTTTGCAAAGAGCGGTAAGGAATGCTATAGTTACAGCTGCACTGGAAGAAAGACCTCCGATAGGGAGTGTCCCTTCGATGACTCCGCAAAGTCCTACCTTCAGTTTATGGTCCCTCTCAAGCATGAGAGTAGCACCCCTAAGGTAATCCGCCCAATCCATCTGCTTTTTGGCAGGGACTGATGCTATGTGCCACTGGGCTCTCTTGGGGAACTGGAGGGATGATATCTCGACCACTCCGTTCTGCTTAGGTGAATAAGCCAAATGAATCCCCTTGTCTATCGCAAGGCCGGTTATCTTTCCGAGGTTATGGTCCGAATGGGCACCGATAGGGCATATCCGGTAAGGGCAGAAGGTCTTCCCTTCCGGATCCCTTCCGTATATTTTGCTGAATCTTTCTTCGCAGAGCATGTCTCTTGATTGTCGGATTGCGGCTTTCGCCTGATGTTTGACTTCTGTATGGTGGATTCAGTAAAGATAGGGATTATGCTTGGGAGAAGCAAGTGAATGACGATATGCCTTATTCCTCTTTGGAAGAGTCTTCTTTGTTGGCAGGAGTATCCACATCAAGTTTCTCGAACCTGGAGTTGTCACTCTTGTATTCGGGAACGGTCTTTTTCATAAGACGCACCATATCCATTACCTGCACTTTCCTGGAGAAGGATGCGAGGTCAACAACCACTTTCTCGATGTCAGAGTAGGCGTATTCCCTAACTTTCGCAATCCTTATCCTGTCATGGAATGCAGGCATGGTGGTCTCCTTGTCGGAGAGCACCTCTTCGTAAAGTTTCTCACCGGGACGGAGTCCGGTGTATTCTATCTTGATGTCCTTGTCAGGAACAAGTCCCTCGAGGATGATCATTCTTCTTGCAAGATCATCGATCTTCACGGGTTCACCCATGTCGAAGACGAAGATCTGGTTTCCGGTGGACTTGGTTGCCGCTTCCATTACTAGTCGGCAAGCCTCCGGAATGGTCATGAAGAAACGGTTGATGTCAGGATGGGTCACTGTGACGGGACCTCCCTTCGCTATCTGTTCACGGAATCTCGGTATGACACTTCCGTTGCTTCCGAGAACGTTTCCGAAGCGGGTAGTGACGAACTTGGTGGTCCCTTGCTTTTCACCTTTCTCAACCGCCAGGCCGAGGCTCTGGACATATATCTCGGCAAGACGCTTGGTGCATCCCATGATGTTGGTGGGATTGACAGCCTTGTCTGTTGAGATCATCACCATCTTCTCGACTCCGTACTCTAGACAAAGGTCAGCGACATTCCTTGAACCGTAGACATTGACAAGTACAGCCTCACAAGGGTTCTCCTCCATTAGGGGAACATGCTTGTACGCCGCAGCATGGAACACTACCTGGGGGCGGTATTCCTCGAATACTCCCCTTAGCCTTTCTTTCTGCCTTACGTCACCTATTACAGGGACAAAGTCCAAGCCCTTGAACTTGTCCTCAAGGTCAAGCCTGAGGTTATGCATAGGAGTCTCGGCATTGTCGAAAAGCACGAGCTTTTTGACTCCGAAGGTGGCCAGCTGCCTTACAAGCTCGCTTCCGATGGAGCCTGCAGCTCCGGTGACCATGACTACTTTCCCACGGAAATTGGCTTTGATTTCATCGAGGGAGATGATGATCTCCTCTCTTCCCAGAAGGTCTTCGACCCTCACTTCCCTGGGACGGAAGAGGCTCTTGCCTTCAACGAACTCATCAACACTTGGGACCATGAGTGTCCTCACACCAAGGTCATGGCAATCCTTGATAAGACCGTTCTCCTCCTCCCTTGCATCAGAATCCTTGGCGAAGAGCACAGCCTGTATTCCGTGAGTCCGGATGATCTTCTCAAGCCTTTCTTTACCGTCGAAGTTGAAGATCGGCAGCCTTTCGAGAACTTTGCTATCCGGCTTCGAGGACCTGTGCAGGAATCCCACCACCTTGTAATGGTCGGAGTTCTGCAGTCTCACTATAGTAGCGACACTCTTGTCGGAGTTCCCGTACACCAGGATCCTCTGGTGTTTGTCATGGTTCTGGAGCTTACGGTTGGCGTGATCGAAGGCCAAGACCATAAGAACCCTGACCGTAACGAAAAAGACTATCGTAAGAAGAAAGTCAAACGATATCGCTGTGGCCAGCCACCATCCTATTCCCTTGGTGATGGCCAGCACTACGACAAGCATAACAGATTTGCCGAGGGCTACTATACCGAAGGGGACAAGGTCCCTGATGGTGAGATGCCTGATTACAATCTTGGCGGTTCCCGTAAAGAGCATCATCACTATCGTCGCCACTATAGTGGTGACAAGATAGATGGCTACAGTACCAGCCGGGAAAGCGTTCGCTTTGAGTAGCCTCAAAGTCAACAGCACCACGTACGAAGAGAATACCGACAGTACAAGGTCTATAAAGAAGATGATTCTGCTTCGAAGGTAATAGTGTCTGTATTTGTCAATAATGGACATGATCCTCAGTTTGAGATTGTTCTGGCGGAGCAATCATTCATGCGGGCAGCAAGAAAGGACAGCACCGGAAACTTTGATATGGTTGTTTTAGTATTATTCTTGTAAAGATAGCAAAAAAACGCGGATGAGAAACTCTCAGGACACCTGTTTCAGGTTTCATTACACATACGCGTACGTCTGCGACGCACATGCACATATACATACAAATAACCCCTGAACAGTTTCCTGCCAGGGTGTCACCTTTGAAAATATATGCTCAAATGACCTCGTCAGTTGAGGTCTGCAGTGCTCAGGCAATCCGCCATGAAGGTTCATCTGGAAGACGGGATCACCTTTCCGGGCACTGAATGGAATATGCGGTTTGATGATTGAGGTGTGAGTTTATAGTTCCAGTTTCTGACGTTAAGAAGTACGGATCGATAGAGGCAAGATTATTAGTAGTGTGTGATGCTCCGTTTTCCATATATCACTTTACGGAGAGCTGAAAGAAACAAGTCAAGAATAGGTCAAAAGGTCAAGTGGCGGTGCCGAAAGCTATGGAAGTTTACTGTAGTGACCAACAATAAGTTGCAACAAAAAATACTTTACATTCTCGGAAATATTGAAAAAACTCTCATCTGATGCCTTGCAGCTTGAAAACTTCTTAAGCTCCCCGCTTATGGCTAATTGTCCGCTTTTTCCGATGAAAGGACACTTGCACACAAACAGGTATTTTCAGGCTACTCCAGATTTTGTTTTCCGGAAACAGTGGCTCCCCTATCCAAGGGAGGATTCTGTCGCCTGTTGTCCGTCTCTTCCGCAGAGACGGACAACAAAAAGGCTAAAACATGTGATAATCAGGGGCCATTACGAAGACAAAAACAGACCATTAGGAAAAATAGTTGAATCCGGATTCTGAAAGTCCTCGATATGAACTTTAATGAACTGAAATGGAATGAATAAATTCTTGTTTCCTAATAAAAATTATGTATTTTTGCATCTGTTCGTCCGTCTCTGCGGAAGAGACGGACAAAAGAGTGACAAAAAATCTTTGACACTCAATGAATTATTCAAAAAAAGAAAAAAAGGAAACTTCTTTTGTCAGTGTCTTTTTTATGGATATTGCCGCTTTTTGGCCTATTCTTCTTATTTGAGGTTTTGATGACCTTTAGATGGAAAGAAGCAATGACGCTCAAGATGTAGCAGAATATACTTTAACGGGTAACTACTGAACGGAATGAATACTACTGGACGAAAATATCGCTGTCTCTCCACTTGTGAAAGCCGGGAGATGGAGGGGTAAGGCAAAGGGGCCGTCCATTTTTCCTTGTACGCTATTTTTAGGGCGGTCCCTCCTTATCTTGATCCTTCAGGAGGTCGTTCATTCTGCATAAGCATTTTTCCTTGGATTCTCTTATCCCCGACGAGTCCTCTTCGATACCCGTTCCCGTTATTATTTCTTTATGGCGGCTATCCAATCACGACGGATACACTGTAACCATGATTCAAGTACTCCGGGCCCTTGAGGACAAGTATATATAATGGATCCTCCTATTATTCTGGTATGAACCGGCATGAAAGAAACCTCACGATCTCACTCTCATTCTCAAGATCTTCTTCCAATTATTGATGACAAACAAAACTTTCCGCTTTCTGCCTTTTGAATAATTCACTTCTATGAATTTCCCCTAACCGCAATCCCGTTATCAGTAACATACTTTCCCGCATACGGACCGATTGGATATCTAAACAATAATATTTAATTTTGCACTGATTATGCGCAATACTCTCCCTTTGGGAGATGACCGATAATCACTTTAGGAATGCGATCGAGGACCGGAGCCTTTTTCAAAGCCCCGCCGAAGACCGGAAAAAACAAAATAGCGTACATGAACTTCAAGACATTAATCGGCATCGCCGCCGCCATTGTCATGGCCGCCGCATGCTCTACTCCTGCGAAGATAGCCTACTTCCAGGATGCCGGCTCCTACTCCGAAGGTATAGACCTCGAAGTCTCAACTATCCGTCTCCAACCTGAAGACAAGATTTCCATCATCGTGAACTGCCAAGATGTGAGGATCACCAATCAGTTCAACCTCCCTTACGTAACCCAACGAATCGGCCAGACTTCAGAGACCGGTACTACACTCCCTCAAGGCGTATCCGGATACACCATTGACAAGGACGGCAACATAGACTTCCCTGTCATCGGTACAGTCCATATCGGAGGAATGACCCGAGAAGAAGTCGCTGCCAAGATAAAGAACGAGCTGGTTTCACAGAACCTCGTAAAGGACCCTATCGTCACCGTCGAGTTCATGAATCTCACCATCTCAGTTCTTGGTGAAGTGACCCGGCCAGGCAAGTATTCCCTCGAGAAGGACAAGGTCACCATTCTTGATGCCATCGCCATGGCAGGAGACCTCACCATCTTCGGACAGAGAGAGAACGTGAAGGTTCTCCGTATGGACGGAGGCAAGCAGATGACCTATTTCATTGACCTCACATCCGCGGATTCTGTGATGAACTCTCCCGCATACTTCCTCCGTCAGAACGACATGATCTATGTCGAGCCCAACGAAATGAGGATGAGGCAGAGCACTGTCAACGGAAACAACATCCGTTCATCTTCATTCTGGATCTCCTTGGCCACTCTCGCCGCAACGGTGACTTCAATCGTCATCCGTCTCAAGTAATCCGGTATCCATCAAGCAAGATTGACTTATTCATAGCAAATCATACAAATGGCAGACAATACACTTAACCAGATGAACGCCTCCCCCCAGGAGAGCACGATCCAACTGAAGGACATCATCGGCTTTTGCCTACGCAAATGGTACTGGTTCGTAATTTCAGCGTTCCTTTGCCTGAGCGTCGCCGCATACTACATCCTGAAGACGCCGAAGACTTACAGCCGTGCAGCTTCAGTGATGATCAAGAGCGACCGTCAAGGAAGAAGCGTCGCCGACATGGAGTTCTCGGACCTCGGCCTTTTCAGCACCTACACGAGCGTCATCGATGAGATTAAGGCCTTCTCATCCAAATCGAACATGATGGAAGTAATCCACCGCCTCGGTCTCGAGATGACATACGAAAAAGACGGAAGGTTCCATCCTGTTCTCCTTTACCGCAGCACCCTTCCAGTATCCGTGAAGGTTGACGGCATGGCCGACATGGAGTCAGCTTCATTCACCCTTGATCTCAAGAAAGACAGCACATTCGTCCTTTCAGACTTCGAGTACAAGGAAGAGAAATTCCGTGACGACGTCAAAGGAAGGTTCAACGACACACTCACTACCCCCATCGGCTCCATAGTGGTTTCTCCGAGCATCTACTACAACGTGGAGGAGGATTACCCGAAGATCAACATAAGGAGGTCCTCGATGTACGGCGCCCTGGCCAAGTACTCTTCGCACCTGACTGCAGCTCTAAGCGAGAAGAACTCGAATGTGATCGTACTCACTTACCACGATATCTCCATAGCAAGGGCTGAGGACATCCTCAACACCCTTATCAACGTATACAACGAGAATTGGATAAAGGACAAGAACCAGATCGCCCTTTCCACTTCGATGTTCATAAATGACCGTCTCGAGGTCATTGAATCCGAACTCGCCAACGTGGATGACGACATCTCCCAGTACAAGAGCGAGAACCTGATCCCTGACGTAGGAACCGCCTCCAGCATGTACATGCAGCAGAGCAACGAGATCAACAACGAGGTCATGGCGCTGAACAACCAGCTCTACATGACCAAGTACCTGAAGACCTTCCTGACATCAGACCAGAACAAGGCTTCCCTCCTTCCCGCCAACTCCGGAATCTCCTCGGCATCCATAGAGAACCAGATAAAGGAATACAACGCCAAAGTGCTCGAGAGGAACAACCTCGTATCCATCACCAGTGAAGTGAATCCTATCGTAGTGGAACTCGACGGCTCTCTCACTAATCTCCGTCAGGCTATCCTCACTTCTGTCGACAACGAGATCCTCGCCCTCAACAACAGGATCGCTTCACTCCAGAGGACAGGACAGCAGACGACTTCCAAGATCGCTTCTTCACCCACCCAGGCCAAGTACCTTCTGAGCGTCGAGCGTCAGCAGTCAGTCAAGGAAGCCCTCTACCTCTACCTTCTCCAAAAGAGAGAGGAGAATGAGCTCAGCCAGGCCTTCACAGCTTACAATACCCGTATCATCGATCCTCCTACCGGAAGCATGAGCCCGATCGCCCCCAATACTAGGATGATAATGCTGGCTGCCCTTCTTCTTGGCCTCTGCATCCCTCTTGGAATATGGTACCTTTCCGAGCTGTTCAATTCAACGGTAAGAGGCAAAAAAGACCTTGAAGGTCTCACAATGCCGTTCCTCGGAGAGATTCCTCTGCACGGAGTTGAGAAAAAGAGCGTCATGTCTGTACTTAAGGGCATACCAGGAAAGCTTCTCCCTCACAAGAATGAAGAAGAAGTCCATAAGGTGGTCGTCAAGAAAGGAAGCCGCAACGTCGTGAACGAGGCCTTCAGGGTCCTCAGGACCAACCTCGAGTTCATGACCAAGGAGACCAACGGAGACGTCATCATCATATCTTCCTACAACCCGGGTTCAGGAAAGAGTTTCATCTCCATGAACCTTGCAGTCGCTCTGGCGATCAAGGAAAAGAAGGTCCTCCTTGTTGACGGAGACCTCCGTCACGCTTCGCTCTCAGCTTACTGGGGTTCACCCAAGAAGGGACTGGCTGATTATCTGAGCGGTCACGTGGACAGTCTGGAAAGCCTACTTGTCAAGAGAGACAAATACGAGTGTCTGCACGCCCTTCCTGTCGGAACCATTCCTCCCAACCCTACGGAACTCGTGGCCGAGGACAAATTCAAGGATGCAATCGAGAAGTTCAAGAAGGAGTATGACTACGTCATAATCGACTGCCCTCCTATGGACATCATGGCGGATACCCAGATCATCTCCCAGTACGCAGACCGCACCATCTTCGTCGTAAGAGCAGGACTCTTCGAGAGAAGCATGCTCTCTCAGCTTGAAGAGACCTACAAGAGCGGCAAGTACAAGAACATGTCTGTAGTCCTCAACGGTACGACTTCCGCAGAAGGAAGGTACGGATACAAGTACGGTTACCGTTACGGCTACAAGGACGGCTACCGTTACAACGGCTACTCAAGCTACGGCAGCACTGAGGATGACAAGCAGTAGAGGGAAAGGGATGAGAGAGACTCTGACGGACTACCACTGCCATATACTCCCCGGCGTTGATGACGGCGTGAGGAGCATGGAAGAGAGCCTGTCCATCCTCCAGGGTATGGAAGAGGCCGGTGTCACCGACATCTGGCTCACTCCCCACATAATGGAGGACATCCCAAACACTACTGAAAGCCTCAAAGCAAGGTTCGAGGAGCTCAATGCAAAGAATCCCACCGGAATCCGCCTTAATCTCGCAGCTGAATACATGATAGATCCCCTTTTCGAGGAAAGACTCGAAAGCGGGGATCTTTTGCCTTTGGGCAAGGACGGCAACCATCTTCTGGTTGAGACGTCTTACTTCACTCCCCCGATCGGTTTCAGCGATACTCTTGAGAAGATAAGGAAGAAGGGATACTATCCCGTTCTGGCCCATCCTGAAAGGTATGTTTACATGGACAGGAAGGATTACAAGTCACTCCAGGAAAGAGGAGTCCTTCTCCAGCTCAACATAGGATCCCTCGGAAAGGTATACGGCAAGGACGCGTACAAGAAGGCCAAGTGGATGCTGAGAAAAAAGATGTACTCCCTTTTCGGCACGGACCTTCACCGCAAGTTCATGATAGAAGTCCTGAAGGACAACCTTGACAACAGGAGACTTCCTTTCGCTGACCTTTAGAAAGTTTGCCGATACTATATATTATTATATATACAGAGTCCGCTGATTGACCGGCGGACTTTTTCTTTGCAATCAACTTAAGGAATTTCTATAGGTCATTCTGCAGGATAAATAATACCATATCACCTTGATACAGTGTTCATTGTGCAGATGAAGTTCTGCTGATGGAACCGCTTCCTTCTACCCTCCCCTGCTATTTTTTCAAAAATTTTTCACAAATAATTTGGTTTATATTATAAACTTGTTTACATTTGCATCAGAAACAGGAAAGGTGTGCGCAGCCTCTACTGTGAAAAGAGACAATTAACGACTAAAAACATCAGACCAAAATGGAACAGAATCAAGAATTCTCCCCGATGCAGAGCCTCGAACTCATCTCAAGGACTCTCGACAACAGCCGCAAGGACATCGTACGCGGTGGCGCAAAGTACTACATTCTCTGGGGAATCCTCCTCACAGTGATGTCACTTGCAGTATTTTTTCTGTGGAAAGGAACAGGCAACCCTTCTTGGAACTTCCTGTGGTTCGCTATGCCTGTCATAGGATATCCTATTGCGGCTATGCTGAAGAACAAATCAGGAAAGGTCCTTCCTTCAAACTTCGTCACTGAACTGAACGGTAAAGTCTGGACCGCATTCTGCATTTTTTCTACTTCTATTGCAGCCTTGTCCATATTGCTTCACCTTCTCACCAAAAGCACAGCCTCTGCTCTTATGGTTAACGGCATCACTCCTTCCATTGCACTTCTTTTCGGAATCTGCGAATGCATAAGCGGCATCGCGCTCAAGAACTGGGCTATCATGGTGGGAGGATTTCTGATCGGAGTCGGAGGAACACTCGTGTTCTACGCGACAGGAATGGGTATTGGGCAGATGCTCATCTTCACTGTGGCAGGAGTCATTCTCACTCTTACCGGAGTTATCATCAAACTTCAGAACAAGTAGAGCCATGTTCCCTAAACTGGACCCGCTGCTGCACTCGGAACTGAGGCTGGCCGTCATGTCACTTCTTGTGGGGGTGGATTCCGCGGAATTCACATACATAAAGAAGCAGACAGGAGCCACCGCCGGAAACCTCAGTATCCAGTTGGACAAGCTCTCCGCAGCAGAATACATCACCGTCGAGAAAGGCTTCAAGGGCAAGATGCCATGCACTACATGCAGGATAACCCCTAAAGGGGAGGAAGCCTTCAGGAACTATGTCGATGCATTGAAGGAATACATCCAGGGATAGGCTGTACACCTTTTGCAGAATGCAATTTGAGGGAGTGGAGACCAGAAGAGTCTTCACTCCCCTTTTCGTTGAAAAAAGAAAAGTACATCTTTGAGAACAGATTATCCAGGAACCGAAAAGATGATAAGAGAAGGATTTCAGTTATCTTTGTACTGGTCCGCTCCAAAGTGCATCTTGGATGAAGTATTCCAATGGACACACGAGAGGATCACATATACGATAAACACAACAAACACAATAACCGTGATGAAACAATTCAGAATCGCTATCGCCGTATCAGCTTTGCTGATGTCATTGGCAGCATCAGCACAACCCGCTCTTGTAAAGAAGAACGGTGTGACCCATTTCGAGATTGACGGAAAACCATTCGTCATGTACACTGGAGAATTGCACAACTCCACAAGTACAAGCGAGAGCTACATGAAAGAGATCGGTGTCTGGAAGCAGATGAAGGACGCCAACTTCAATACGGTCATCGCATCCTGCTCATGGGATGTCGTTGAACCCGAGGAAGGAAAATACGATTTCACATCTGTTGATCACGTCATAAAAAGCGCACGTGAAAACGGACTCAAAGTTGTCCTTATCTGGTTCGCAAGCTGGAAGAACGGCAACTCCACTTACGCACCAAGTTACATTAAGCGCAATCCCAAGAAATACCCTCTCGTTATAAGCGAAGAAGGAAAAACCCTGAACGTTCTGTCCGCCTTCTCCGAGAACTCCAAGAACGCCGACAAGAAAGCATTCGAAGCTCTGATGAAGCATATAAAGGAAGTCGACCATGACTATACCGTCATCATGATGCAGGTGGAGAACGAGCTCGGTATCCTGGGCTCAAAGAGGGATTTCTCACAGGACGCTCAGAAAGCATGGAAAGGTCAGGTTCCTTCAGACCTCATGAATTACCTCTCTTCCCACAAAGGTAAACTCTTCCCCGAACTTGAAAAAGTATGGGCAGCCAACGGATACAAGACCAAAGGCACCTGGGAGGAAGTATTCGGAAAAAGCCATTCCAACCTCGAAAACTGGCAGGAGTTCCCTTATTATACTGAGGAAATCTTCCAGGCTTACCATTACGCCAAATACGTAGGCGAGGTTGCTGCTGCAGGAAAAGCCGTGCACAACATCCCGATGTACGTCAACAACTGGTTGAAGCAGCCCGGAATGGGAGCCCCCGGACAGTTCCCTTCCGGAAGTCCACTTCCCGACGTGATCGATGTATGGAGAGCCGCTGCTCCTGCACTGGATTTCACGGCACCTGACATCTACATCAATGAATACGAATGGGTACTTAGCCAGTTCTCCCTCAGTGAGAATCCTATCTTCATTCCTGAATGCAGGGCTGATGTATCCAAGGCTCTTTACGCATACGGTGAATATGACGCCCTCGGCTTCGCTCCATTCGGTTTTGATGGCCCCCAGACTGGAGGACTAGGAGCATCTTCGGAAGAGATGAAGAATCTTGGCAAGTGCTACGGAATCCTTTCAGGAATGGGAACCATGATTACAGACAACTACGGGTCGGACAAGATGAGAGGAGTGAGAGTTACCGAAGACAACCCTAATCCCAGCGTGGAAATGGGAGACTATGTAATCACTGTTCGTTCTTCCGTCAGGAACCAGAGGTCATTCAACTACGGGCAAAGCGCTGAACAGCTCGCCGCAGAGAATGCAGCTCTTGCCGCCAGAAATCAGCAGCAGGCCCAATCCGGCGCCCTCATCATCCAGACTTCCCCCGATGAATTCTACATCGTAGGAATCAACGCCGCTTTCAGCTTCTCCTTCAAGGACAGTAAGGCTACAGGACAGGTCATGACCGATGCCATTGAAGAAGGTACATTCAAGGACGGGAAATGGATACCTGGACGCAGGCTCAATGGCGATGAGAACAGAGTCAGCATCAATGGAGTCGGTGCAGAAAGAGTCGTCCTTTACAAATCCACAGTTGATCCTTCTGCAGGAAGGAGATTCTAGTAAAGCATAGACTTGCAAATGATCAAACCGTGGGCTGGAGAAATAATCCTGTCCACGGTTTATTGTTTTGTCCGCTCTTTCAGCGTCCGATATTTCGTTTACCGATTGACTATTATCCGGTAATTGACTGTGTCCAACTGGACGTACCGGAGTCTTCATGGGCTTTCTCTTCTTCCATGGGGAAAAGACTCTTTACAATGCTTCCATATTCTTCAAGAAGATTGTAAAGCCCGTCTTCAGAGAGCACTCCCCTCTTGACATCCACGGGAATCTCTCCCCTTTCATCCGCCTCGAAATCCTTCTTCCAAAGTCCCGAAGAAAGATACTTGTCAAGTTCGGACACTGTTACTTTCAACTTACCTATCGCATAAGTATCTTCCTGCAGTTTACTGATAGCATTGTTTACAAGGTCGAACGCCTTTTCCATAGTCTTTACCCTTGAAATCGTATCAGCGTTCGCATCAAGAAGTAAAGGCTCCTCAATAACCGGTTCTGGTTTGACTTCTTCTTCGAGCGCTTCTGGAACTGCAACAAAATCTTCTTCCTTTTCTTCGACCGTGGCAGTAGCACTCTTACTGTTCACAAGGAAAGTTATGGTATTCAATAGAGCGATATAAAGTCCTCCTACTGAAAGACCCATAACGACTGCATTCAGAAAGCCCTTGACGAGGAACAGAAGTATTATTATGAAAAAGACGAATGTCATGCAGTGCACCTCCCAGATGCCTTTGCCTCTCTTTTTGTTCATGAGATCCGAGAGCAATTCCGCGATAAGGAGCACAGCGCATATGAGACCGGTTATGCGGAACAGCTTTATTCCTCCGAGATTATATGCGATGATAGCGAATATCGCAAAAGCCGCAATAAGGATATCCAGGATATGGTCCTTGAGATTGAAGTTGATCTTTTCCATGGTTGACTATGTGATTGAAATGATACCCCAGGTTAGACGACCGTTACAGTTGATTGGCAGCGTAAACGGATCGTAACCCTCTCGCAAAAATAGCCCACATGACCGATAAAAGCAAGACCTTAAGGGTCAGCATTAAACTCTTTCACCTGTTGATATCAACCGTAGAATCCTACTCTATCACACATTGTAAGAACAGTCAATAATAGATTCACCGATAGAAAAATATACATGCCTAAGGAATTTTTATTAATTTTGGCACGAAAACCTGCCCCAAAGGGCTGCACACAAACAATAGACGTTAGTAAAACAATCTGCCATGCTGATTCAACTGTTGCAATCGACCCCTGCTGTGGAGGGCTTTTCCACGGATTCATTGTTGACAAAGGGGTCCCAGCTCGTCGAAACCATCAAGACGACACCGACCAACCAATTGCTTGAGGGTACGCTCTCCGCTGTGGCGAAGTTCGGTCTCAAGCTCATTCTCGTCATCGCCATCTACATTGTGGGCGCATGGCTCATAAAGAAGGTAAAGAAAGTTATATCAAAAGGATTCGAGAAAAGAGGATCCGACTCCACCCTTGCGTCTTTCATACAGAGTTTCGTTACGGTTCTTCTTTGGACCGTTCTCATCTTAGCGATGGTCGGGACTCTAGGTATAAACACCACATCAATCGCGGCCCTTTTCGCTGCTGGAGGTATGGCTCTCGGTATGGCGATGAGCGGCACTCTGCAGAACTTCGCCGGAGGATTGATCCTTCTCGCTTTCAAGCCCTTCAAGGTCGGTGAATTCATCGAGACCCAGGGTGTATTCGGTAGAGTTGATTCTATCAGCATCGTGCATACCAAGATCGTCACCACCGACAAGCGTGAAATTACCATACCTAATGGTTCACTTGCCAATGGAACGATCGACAACTACAGCTGCCTGAATCCTCACCGCCTGAGTCTCAAATTCCGTGTACCCTATGGAACGGACGTTGACCAGGTAAGGGCAATCCTTCTGGAGATGGTCAAGCAACAGCCGAAGATCCTCGATGAGAACACTCCGGGAGCCAAGAAACCAAAGATGTATCTGAACGAGCTTTGCGACAGTTCAATTGAACTCAAACTCCGTGTATGGGTTCTGGCACAGGATTACAAGAAAGTCTCATACTGGCTAAATGAAAGCATTTACAAGGAACTTCCCAAGCACGGTATCAATTTCCCGTTCCCTCAGTTGGATGTTCATATGAAGCAGGATTAAGGATGACGGATAAACCATCAACCAACAGAACCCCGAAGTTTGTTTAAACTATCGGGGTTCTGACTTTATTGCTCTTCTAAAAAGATTACATAGAATCAGCATAAAATGCAAAATGCGTGATGATAACTATCTGCGCTTCTTGCCAGGATCTTTGCTCCTCTCACTATATTCCATTGTTTTTATGTGAGACTCATAATTGTGCCATCCATCCGCCGCTTTATACTTCTCTTCACATCCGCCTTCGACATATATAGAATAATCAGTTTCAATTCTATCGAAAGCATGAGGGCCAAGGACAGGGGGGTCCTGCCTTGGAGCTAAAACGGACTTCAAAGAAGAACATCCTGCAAAGGCATAGTCTCCGATGACACCAGTTGCATATGGAAGATGAATAATTTCTAGTTGGGTACAATCTTCAAATACATTATCTGCTATATGTCTTAAAGTGCCAAAAAGCACATAGGAAGTGATTCCTGCAGGTGCAAAACCTACTAGGACATTGTCAATAGAAAGCCCGTGTGAGTCCCACTCAGTATTAGCGTATTCAAAATGCTCAAGATTCGGACATAGATGGAAAGCTCTAACACCTACTGCCTTTACACTGGCGGGCACAGTAACAGAAACAAGTGAAGAGCATGATTCAAAGACTCTATCTCCTATCGATGTGACAGTACCAGGAATAATGAACTCTTTAAGCGTTCCTATTCCCTTGAAAGCATCATTCCCTATAATTTTAACCGGTTCATTGAAAACCATCCTCCCCCATCCGTTCGAGTAAGTGTTTGAGACAAAGCTTCCGACTGAGGATGGATTCGAAGGAGATATGGTTTTGCCATCTGTTGTTTTATAGTAAATGACATTATCTAAAGGAGCAACGTTAATCTCACATGTCGCAGTGTAGTTTCCATCAGCGGTATAGACAGTGATCACAGCTTTACCGATAGAGACCGATTGGACTTCTCCCTCCTGAGAAACGGTCACGACAGATTCATCAGAACTTGTCCAACTTATGCTTTGATCTGTGGCATCTGATGGATAAACAGTCGCTTTCAAAGATGAAGCATCACCTTCATGAAGTTCGAGAGAAACAGGCTCCAATGATACACTTTCTACGTGAATTATCTTCTTATTGACGGTAATCTCACACTTAGCTGACTTATCTCCCGAAACAGCGGTGACAGATGCATTGCCGGGCTTCTTAGCCATCACTTTTCCCTCTGAACTAATTATTAGAACTTCTTCATCTGAAGATGTCCAAGAGACAGTTTTATCAGTGGCATTCTCAGGAAGTACAGTAGCCTTCAATGTGTATTCATCACCTTCCACAAGTGTCAATTCAGAAGGCTCAATTACAACTGATTCTACAGCAATGATCTTCATTTCGACAGTAACCTCGCACTTGGCAGACTTATCTCCAGAGACGGCAGTGACTGTTGCATTGCCTGGCTTTTTAGCCGTTACTACTCCTTCAGAACTTATTTCCAGAACATCTTCATCAGAAGATGACCACGAGATAGTCTTGTCGGTGGCATTCTCGGGAAGAACTACGGCTTTCAATGTGAATTCTTCTCCTTCTACAAGTGACAATTCAGAAGGCTCAATTACAATTGACTCAACAGGAACAGTTTTCTTCAGAACCGTAACCTTACATGAGGAGAACTTATCGCCAGAAATGGCTTTAACTGTTGCCTCACCTATGTTTATAGCTGTAACAATCCCTTCAGAGGAGACCTTAACGATATTATCATCTGAAGAAGACCAAACGACTGATTTATCTGTAGCGTTGTCTGGTTGGACTTTTGCCACCAGATTAAAAGATTCCCCTTCTACAAGAGTCACTTCTCCAGGTTCTACTTTTACTGAAGAAACAGGTATAGTCTTTTCAATGACATTGATCTTACAAGTCGCTTTCTTGCCGCCTGCATCAACAGTAATAGTAACAGTACCCTTTTTAAGGGCAGACACAACTCCTTTATCAGAAACCGTAGCGACAGTAGGATCAGAAGAAACTAGTGAAATTGTATATCCAGTTGCGTCTTCCGGTAAAACCTCAATCTGGAGGGTTAGGGTCTCACCCACTAAAAGATCCAAAGAAGCAGGTTTTACATTTACGGAAGAAACAGAAATATTTGCCTCTTTTTCTTCTCGACCACAAGAAATGGAAATGAGGGTGAAAAGAGACAAAGTACTTAGTAATAAAAATACTTTCTTTAGCATAGAGCCATAGTCGATTGGTGAAATTAGCGCCGGCCTGAAACAGGTCGGCGCTAAATGAAATCAAATACCCTGTTTAATTTGTATTTGTAGACTTATTGACGGGCTCGAAATAATCGTCCTTGTCAGCAATATACAAAGTGGTGGGGCCAGCTGCAATCCTCTTGAATCTGCAAGGGAAAATAAGCTTGGTATCATCATCCTTTTTGGACGAAGTCACATACTCAGCATAACTGATTTCTTTGACGAAATGATAGTAATTCGAACCTGTATTTCCGGGAATGATGGATTCCACATCAGTCTCAACAGGCATATCCTGAAACTTAGGGCTCAGTAATCTTGCTCTATCTTCGAAAATCAACCTTATAGGGAACATGGATTCAGGCAATTTATCAGGGAGTTTAAGGTTCATGCAAACCTCATCCCCAGCACTCTGTCCGTTAGGATTGAAGTTATATGATTTGAATTTCTGCTGAGGAAGAAGGTTGATCGTGATTTTACGATATAGCTTCTTGCCATTGACACCAATACCTGTTACCTGGAAGGTAGAAGTTTTAAGATTTCCCGTCTCATCTGGATCTCCAAGATAGAAATAAGCGGAAGACCAATCTGAAGTAGAGCGTTCTGCAGTCCAATTAGCCCCTGTGCTTACAATAGCATCACCAGCCGGATTAGAAAGCGTAACGGTCTTTCCATAAGTATCAGGATCATTAATGACATCAGGAATGAATGCAAAACTGAACTCTTCTCCAGGTCCTTGAGGATCACTCTTCTTAACGAAAGTCTTCTCTGTATACAGTACAAGCAGACGGGAAGCGCCGTTAGAGACATCAGTCATAGAAGCGCCGATAGTAGCAGAAACGTTTCCGTTGGAAGCGATAGCCTTAGAAGGATCATTTACACCAAGCTTTGATACACTGGTAAGTTTGATTGTATAATCAAAATTACGATATATCGGGAAATAGACAGCATCATCATTTGTAAGATCAATGCGATAGAAAGTGGAAGGATAAGTTTTCCATTTTGGGTTGCCTTGTTCATCAACTCCATCCCTCTCTTTGTATATACCCTTGATTATCAAATACGGCTGTGACTTATCCTCAGGACTTCCTGCAGAGCGTTCGTAGATGTATTTCGTAGCCGTATTGATATTATCATCAGCTGCATCAGGCGTTTCATCACTGATGGTTACGTTATTATTAATGTAAGGAGTAGGATATTTTTTCATTATATCCTTATTCGCATCATAACCTTCGACACTGCTGTCTGCATAAAGTACATAAGTATGGTAATCTGATGTAAACTGAGGAACATCAGTAATATTACCATCTTTATCCTTTGCGTAGTCAACTCCGTTCCATATCGAGTAGAAACCAGCACTGGGAGTTCTGTAGACGTTGAATCCTTGGAGTTCGAAATTTTCAAGTTCCTCCACTACATTAAAACGAGCGAAGTTTCTGATCAAAGTAACAGTATTGAACTTATTTGTCGCATCAGAATTAGCGACATAAACGCCTGCTGAGTTGAACTCAGCATTCCCATTAGGCAAGTCAAAGAAATCCCAATAACCACCCTTGGTTCCACTCGTGGTCAGATTCAACATGATATCTGCGACTTTAGTCTGGAAATCAAGCTGCTCAGGTCCATTTGCAATAATATGAACAGAACATTTTGAGGTAGTAGCGTTAAGCGTTACCCTGAAGTAGAATGTTTTTCCATTTTTAAGACCAGCATAACCTGTGGTCAGGATATTATTATTCTCATCGACGGGGATGGCAAGAGTGTAATCGTTAAGATAGCCCTCACCTCCGAAAACTGCTACATGAATGTCATCAATATTGGGGTCATCCGCCATTGTATTGCCCTTAGTAGCTATGATAGGCTCCGGAAGAGTCGCCTTCATGATGAATGTCACCTTGCCGTCCTTAACTTCCTCCGGTACAGGAGAGAATTCTGAACGTGAGCAAGAAACTGCGGTAAGAGCAACCGCCATCAAAGTATATATTATCTTTTTCATGATCGATTCCTTTTATTGCAGTTTATAACCAAGCCAGGACTCAGCGGCAGTTCCTTCAGCAACAGGATCTTCTCCCCAATACCAGATGTCATAGACGCAACGGGTAAACACTTGGGCAGAAACAGTACTACCACTATATGAAAACCGATAGTTTCCACTGTTGCTAGACGCTAACTGAGAGACATTATAATTCCTTGTTACTCCAGCATCAGTTTGAGCAGACTTATCACCAGTTGAAGAGAAATCAAGAGCATAGATACCTGTCACGGCACTATTCTGACCAAAATAAGCATACGCACCTGCCGCCCAATAAGCTTGAGTTCTTGTAGGACCGAAAAGTGAAGGTATCCTATTCTTCTCTGACATTTTGATCAAGAAATCGATTTCGGCAACAGTAGGCAATCTCCATCTTCCCGCAGGATAACCATTCTCCTGATATGCTGCACACCTTTCTTTAGCATGCTGATAAGTCATAGGAGTAGTCTTTCCATAAGATGAAGCAATCATAAAACGAGGTGCAATTATATGCTGAGAATCGTCAGCACCTGGTTTATACTGGTCTGAAACATTGGAATTAACCGATAAGGTAGGAGTAAAATAATAAGAATTATAACTACCTTGGCGATTTCCCCAAATGAATGTTTCATATCCTAAATTAGAAACTTTGGAAGAAGTTCCTTGCCTAGGATCACCGATATAATTAGGGCTATTTTCAGGTAATACAGACACCTTAACTATATACTGGTTTTTGTTTTGATTGGAAGCATCCAAGTTTCCAGATATTCTTGCAGGGTCGCCGACTGAACCTATATTTCCATTTTGAGCAGTCAAGCCTGGATGCTCTGACCATCCCCATTCTTCATTAATATAATAACGATTATTATATTCTATGGAAGGAAGGCCATCAGACGAATTGTTACTATATACCGGTGTTGTTGTTCCACCACCTGTAACATCTTGAGTAATTTGAGAATGATATCCCTGACCATTTACAAAGACTTTTCCATTGGATTCGATATCCTGTATATAAAGAGCCGGATACTGAACGAAGGTTATTTCCCTGTCATAACGATTGGCAGTATCATTCTCAAGATGAAGCACAACTTTAAACGTGTAAGGAGAGACATCAAAATTGGAAGTAGTGAGGTCATTGTTCAAGGGATGATCCACAGAAATATGATCATCATCCAATTTTGTGACGTAGTTATCGTTCTGTATAGTTTCTGTAACGCCAGTTTTAAGGTTCTTATGGGTAATAGTTACGGACTTGATCTCTACCGGCTCAGAATGTGCAAAATACACACTCGATGAATTTGTATAGAACTCAATATACTCCTTTTCAGGCTTAAGATATTTCACGTCAGAGATGTTGCTGTCAATAGCATCAACACCTGACCAATCAAGAACCTGAGCTTTAGCTACGATCACAATCTGAGGTTCACCTTCTGATCCGACGACAGAGATGTTGATTGTGAAATTGTACAAACAGTTGGCCTTTACAACAGGATCTGGGAGAAGAACTTTATAGTAAAGTTCACGTTCTCCGTCATAAGTAACCATTGTCTTAGCATCTTCTCCAGTTCCTACTGTCTCTGTACGTACCACACGCCAAGGGATGACAACCTTGACGAAGGGCTCGGTATCAGAGCCTGATTCCCAACGTAAAGGATAGGTATAGTACGTATTCTTGCTTACAAGTGTCGTAGTTGTACCAGACAATTCTTCTCCTTCGATTTTGATATTCTCTATGGGATAATCATGCTGAGTCAACTCTGATGGATAAACGTACTCGGGATCGGTATTGCCAGTAACAGCACCAAGATTCGTATTATACACTGCATTGCAGAGATAAACACGGGAGTTATTACCGGTAAGCTTCGGGGTCCAAACTTCATCATAGCCATCTTCCGACATTGTCTTAACCTGGACTGAATTCGCGACATTAATCGTGAATATCATCTTGGAAGCCAAACGCCTGAGATCAACGTTACCTTTCACACCTGCCGAAGTAAGAGTAAGCTCTTTTTCACCAGTCATGACAAAGGGAGCATCGAAAGGAGTATCGATAGCTGATTCCTTTACCTGAGCCAGTGTCTTAGTAGTATTCGCTTCTATTTTATCCGTATTAACGGCAGCAAAGAAATAAATCTTTTTAGCCCCGTTCGGGAAAAGAGTATTGATGTCAGGAACGTTGTCACTGCCAGCTGTAAGATTCAAAGTGTACTTATAATCATCGGAAAGAGCTATACTTCCTGACTCAGACTCAGATTTGACTTGACCTTGATAAATCGGCTTACTAGCAGGATCAGTATAGAAGAGATAATCGATGGTTTTAACAAGATCCTCTGCCTCTGTTGTATTACGAGCAGGAGTATCTCCGTCAGCCTTGGTCTCCCTTTCTCCGAAATCGAGCACCAATGAGAAGGTTTCTTCACCGGCTCCGGAGAATGGATCTTCCGTCTCCTTGTTGCAGGAGAACGCAAGAGTCATGATGGCCGCAAAGGCCATAAGTGAATATATTTTCTTCATTGTCTTCATCTCCTGTAATTAATTGCTTTTTACTTGTCCTGTAATTGTCAAAGGACCATTAGACCTGGTCACTTCGGAATTCATGCTGATTTCACGGCCATCAGACATAACGACAAGGAAACTCAGCTTAATTGAATTCTGTGCAGTTGCCCCATTCTTTTTTGTAATAATGAATTCAACACGACCGTTATCTTCATTTTCTCCTCCAATTATTCCAACAATCTCATTAGGGTCAACATCTTCTCCTTCACCTGAAGCCGGAGTTGCCTGAGGCGATTCAACGGTAAAAAGATCGGTATCTCCAGTAACTTTGATTTTCCAGTTAAGTCCAACAGGAGCATATACTGAGAAATAACCCTTGATGGGATCGGTAGCATTAGCGAAATAATTGTTTCTCCTACGACCTCCACCGGTAGTAACAGCAGCTCCGGAAATATATTCAAGAGCAATTGCACTGATCGCAGGACCTGTACCATAGATAACTTTAGGATTTTCCTCGTCCCAAGGAACTACTGTAAGGGTCAGGACAATGTCTTTACCGACAACTTCAATTGCGAAATTATAGACTTTGCCTGCTTCCCAAGTTGTATTGGGGACATCAACTATGGCAGTCTTCGTAGTAGTGCTTTCTCCTTCTTTGAATGAGACGGTCAGCTTCGCTCCTTCAACGGTCTGAGGCCATACCATGGTTTTTTCACCGGCAAGGAGTTCGACGCTTCCTGTTTTCTTGGAAACAATGGTGGGATTCTTGATACCGCCATATTCGATGGTAGCAGAAGCCTCTGTCATCAAATTGTTCCCAACAGTAACTTTCTCGATAGAATAAGTCTTGTCGGACTCATTTTTAAAAGTGTATGTGAGAGCAGAACTGAGGTGCTTGATTTGGATCTCAACTGGAGTATCCATTTTATCCTTCGTCCAATTGACAACGTTGTCAACTCCATAACGATAATCTATGTTATCTTTACCAGGAAGACCGGTTTCTTTGAGTGAAAGGACCTTAGTGGTCGGATTGAAATCAAAACCTGACTCAACTCCGTTCTCGTCTGTAGAAACCCAGGAAATGAACTCATGAGCGCCTACTTTCCATGCATGAGATTCTTTTACGAAATCCCATACAGGTTTTTCGGTTGTGCTGCTTTCAGATTCCTTGATATCGTCATCGAAATATTTTGACTCCTCTTCTCCTTCTTTTGAGAAAAAGTCGAAGACAGTGATCAGCATTTGTTTATCGTCGACTTCAGTCTCGGGTTCATCACCATCTGCTTTGACAGTCACTTTCCCGAAACCGATCATATATTCACCTGCATCCGGATCGTCCACAACGGGGCTCTTTGAGCAGGCGGTGCCGAGAACGGCCATGACAGCTAGTGTCAGATATAGATATACTTTTTTCATCGTTCCCGTCTATTAAATATAAATCACAACTTCTTCTGTATCAGTATCCCATTCTTCGAAATCAGGAACGATAACTATCTTCCATTGGCTCGAAGGGAGTTTCAGCATGTTGATACGGTACTTGTGCCCAGCTTCAAATATGACCGGCTGGCCATGATTGTCTCCTGCATAGTATTTCCCGTCTTCATCTTGATTGTCGCTGTACTTCATGTCAACATAACTGGTCTTGTAGTCGTTCCCATCCTTAGATGTAAAACGAAGCCTGAGCGCTTGGGTGTTTTCAACCGGCAAAGCGAACACAGTAAAAGAAAGACCTTTTTCACCATCGATAGCAGGTGCACTGCTCAAGTCGGCAGTAATGCTGTTTGTACCGGCGGTTACATTTACGCTACCAAGATTGCCGGCATTCATTTTGAATGTACCTGCGATCTTGTCGGGAGCATCCTCAGTAGCAGACGGTTTGGGAGACAGGAGTTCAAATGATGTGAGCTGTATTGCTTCATCGTCCTGGCTTGAGACATTGAACTCAAATGCCGTAAAGGCCGGAGTGAATTCAAGAGAAACAGCATTTTTACCATCACTTGGCTGAACTTCATGTGCAGCTGCAGTCATGAAAGCATAATCCATATTGGGCTGGTACACGTTGTAGGTTATGCCTCCGATGGTTTTCTGGGAAGAATTCCCGGAAAGATTCTGTCCATTAGGAATAGTAGCAGTAACTGCTCCTTCAGCAGTAAGTTCGATACTATTTTCTTTGAACTTCGGATAGATGGCATAAAAGTCATAGCCGCTTTCCACCTTCTCGTCTAGCCAGGTAAGACCATTTGTGCCTTCATTGTCTACGCGGGCCTTGCTCGGAACGCCTTCGGACGCATCCTTGACAACATAGTGAGATGCATGTTCACCAGCTAACTGGCCGTCAATAACTATCGCCTGGGGACTGGCGATAGTTATGACATCGCCATTCTTCCAATTGAGGGGTTGAATCAGATGCTTAACATTGTTATCATCTGTTACTTCTTTGTCTTCATCACCATAATAAGTCTTGGTGGTTGAACCGCCTGAAGTAGTAGTGAAGGTAACCGCCTTACCGCCATAACCGAAAACTCCCTTGGAGCATCCGGACAGAACTGCCATGCACGCTATCGCCGCACCGGCAAGAAGGATTGTTGCTTTTCTTGTCATCATAGCTGCTCCTCCCAATTCCAGTTACTGTTCCAGTCGAATTCCTCGCTGGAAGCGTCGATGTCGTGCACCTCCTGACCTGCCGACATAATTTCGACCTGGTCAACGATCGATCCTCCAAGGATGCTTCCCTCACCTTCGAGGGTCACTTCCCGCAGAATCGCAGGTTTAACGAATTGTTCTTTGGTTTTCATTGCAATATTGTTGTTACTATTTTGTTTGCTTGTTCTACTTCTGTCTTTTTTCTCGCGTGCGTGTATATATTATTATATGTATGTCCTTTCTCTGCTTCATGCCTTCTCCAGCCATGCCCTG
>JAEEGL016729796.1_pt1 | contig 42253 bp, 29 predicted proteins | sample 9134231 | NCBI WGS metagenome assembly JAEEGL01 (sample SAMN16246548, study PRJNA631951) | gut metagenome | biome: gut microbiome; feature: rumen; material: fiber-attached | host: Bos | place: Iran: Karaj | collected 2018-10 | reverse complement strand
ATATCCCCACCATTATTAAACCAAAATTAAAGAGAATTAAAGTTTTTGTAGGTTTTGAATTAATAAGAAAAACGCTGTAAGTTGCGCGGTGTCAGAGGATTAGATTAGAGAAGGTGTGTAGGATTGGAATTATAGCCCATAAATATCTCCGCCATATTTACATCGTCGCTTACAACGTCTGTGTATTTGCCGGGTTTGATACCGTTGAGGGTTATCATGGTGATACGCAAGGATTTGCGGGTCTTGGTAACGGTGCGGAAAAGTTCTTTGCGTTCTTCCAAATAGTCGGCGTATTGCGACGTTATGGCAAACGGCAAGCGCGAAAACTTAATTTCGCAGAGGTTGATGATGTCGTCGCGGCGGTCGATTACGAGGTCGATTTGTGCGCCGCCTTCTTCGCCGTTGTATCGCCACGAACTGATATTGGTAGCCACCCCCGCAATGCCGAGTGCTTGTTTGATGTAGTCGATATGATAAAAACACAGCAACTCAAACGCGCTTGCAAACCATGTCCTACAAACAGGGTCGTCGGGCGAGGAAGTCCAGTTGGAAAGTGCGCCGTTTTTTACAAATTTGAGGTAAAACAGCGAATAAAAATCAACGAGTTTATATACGGTGTCGCGCTGTTTTTTGCCAAAAGCGCGATACTCGGCAAGGAAATCGCAGTCGCAAAGGTTTTTGACAACGGCGGAAAGACTACCGCCTTTTGTGGTTCCGAGACGATTGGCTATCTCGTTGAGAGTCAATCCGTCGGGAGATTCGCTGAGGATTTCGGTGATTTTTTGATAGAGCGTAGAATCGTTGAAAAGCGAGCGGAAAAGAAAACCATATTCCGTCCTCAATTCGCCGCGTTTGTTGAAATAGAGGGCATCTACATTGGCGTTGAGACTTTTGGTTCTGTCCAAAAGGCTTAGATAATAAGGTGTGCCGCCCATCACCATGTAACATTCGGCAATTTGCTTGGCGGACCAGTCCATTTTTTTGCTGCGGAGATACTGCGCCACCTCGCCCAAATTGAATGGCGCGAGGTACATCCGCTTTGTAAGACGATTGTGTAGTCCGCCACGGTCGCCGATGATTTTGCTTGTCATCCAAGTTGTTGACGAGCCGCATACTATCAGCATGAGGTTGTCTTGGTCGCTGCCCCAACTGTTCCAAAAAAGTTCCAACTCCTTCAAAAAGCCCGACTTGCGGCTGTCAAGCCATGGAAGTTCGTCCAAAAACACCACGGCGCGTTTTTTCCCGTATGACTTTATCAGGTTTTTGAGCAATTCAAAAGCCTCGCTCCAATCGTTTGGGACAGCGCAATAATTGCCAGTGTATTCGCTGTACTGACGTGCAAAATGCGCAAGTTGTTCTTTGCGAGAGGCCTCGTAAGTTCCCGTCATGTAAAAAGCAAGCCTCTTTGCGAACACACTTTTTATGAGGAAAGTTTTGCCGATTCTGCGGCGGCCATACACCGCTACAAATTCGGGATTTCCGGAACTATAAATCCTTTCAAGTTCCTGATTTTCAGTAGTTCTGCCTATTAGTTCTTTCATAATGCATCGTTTTATTTCACGGCACTAAGTTATAAAAAAATTGAGATAGTGCCAACATATAATAATTATATCTTGGCACTATCTCGTTTTTTTTGATAGATAGTGCCAACTAATAAATGTTAAAATCACCGTTCTGTTGCATTTGTCGCCGATTCTTAGTACCTTTGCGCGTTAAAAAAAGAAATACATTGAAATTCATTGTCATCATACGTTACTACTCTGACACGGGACACATCTTGCTGCCGTTTATGGTGGAGCAAAACAAGGACTGCGACCTGTACGAGTTTAAGATGAAGGTGTCGCCAGAGAATATCAAGGGCGAGGAACATCTGTATCCAGAATATCAGAGGAAGATAGCCGACCTCGCCGACCGCAACGAGAAGATGCTCCGCAAGCACGGGCGCGTAAACCCCGATTTGTTGGACGGCAACGTGGAGAAGATAATCGACCTCTGCATAGAAAATGGCGTAGGCATTTACTTTATATGCCCCAACATCCGCGCCGTGCTACCCGAAGACGAGGTAGTTATAATGCCGGAACGCGCCCATGCCGTGTTTAACTTTGAGCGCGACGACGAGGAGACTCGCTATTATCTGACGGCGAGGTGCAGCGGCAAAAATGTCTCCTTGCGAAAAAAAGAAGTGGTGGTACTTTCCGATTCGCCTTGCAATATATTGATAGACAAGAAATTATTGCGATTTAGCGACATCAACGCCAATAAACTGACGCCTTTTGTAGGAAAAGACTATATCTCCGTGCCAAAACGCGCCGAACTTGAATACTTCCAAAAATTTGTAAAAAGTGCCATCACCACCAATGCCATCGTGGAGGCTGAGGGTTTTCGCATCATCGACCTCGATCCAAAAATATGCGCCGTTGTGTCGGTGGAAAACGACATTACTGGCGGCGCGGTCATCAGCCTCAAATTCAAGTACGACGACATGGAGTTTGACCCAACGAGCGCAAACATCATTGTAGTAAAGTTTTACGAGAATGGCGGCGACTATTATTTTGAGAAATTCGTGCGCAATATGGAGCGCGAAAAACAAATAGAGGCGGCAGCGGCGGAGATTTTTGGCGGCAGGGAACGTCCTGGCACTTATAGAATCAAACATTCGTCAAACCTTGTCAAGTTTCAGTACGACTGCGCCGTCAACGCCATCCTTGCCAACAAAGAACGGCTTGCAAAGGCGGGCATCAAGAGCAACGTCAATAAGTCGGCGCACCGTTATTATACTGGCAACGTCCACTTGGACTTCAAGGTAAACTACGCCAACGACTGGTTTGACATCTACGCCACTGTAAAACTCGACAATATGGATGTGCCGTTTGTTGCGCTCAGGCCGTATATCTTGAACGACATCCATGAGTTTAAACTGCCCGACGGCTCCATAATCATGTTGCCCGACGAATGGTTTGAGCGTTACAAAGGCGTGCTGCGCGCCTGCGAGGTCAATAAAAAGGACAACCGCATCCAACTGCACTCCTATCAATATTCCGCGCTCGATATGTTGCCGCTTGACGGCAGGGTGGAGGAGCGCGTAGCCGCCTTGCGCCAAAAACTCGACAACTTCGACCAAATACCTCTCCGCCAGCCCTCGCAAGTGAAGGCGACCCTCCGCCCGTATCAGATAGTGGCGTTCAATTGGCTCAGGATGATGAGGGACTGCAATTTTGGCGCGTGCCTTGCTGACGACATGGGACTTGGCAAGACGCTGTGTACGTTGAGTTTGTTGTCAGACAGTCCGGCGGTGGAGGCGGGCGATTTTTCTGAAGGGCTGTTTGCGTTCAGCAAAAAGATACCGTCCTTGCTGATTGTTCCCAAGTCGCTGATATACAACTGGGTGAGCGAGGCCAAGAAATTTGTGCCGCATCTGAAGATTTTGGAGTTTACGGGCAACAACAGGATGGACCACATCAAATCGTTCCCGCTATTCGACATCGTAATCTCCGGCTATGCCACCTTGCGCAACGACATCGAGAAATTGTCGGGCTGCACCTTTAATTATATAGTGCTGGACGAAAGTCAGACCGTAAAAAATCCTGCGTCCCAAGCCTATCAGAGCATCATGCAACTCAAATGCCGACACCGACTCGCGTTGACCGGCACACCGTTGGAAAACTCGTTGTCTGACCTTTGGTCGCAGGTCAACTTCATCAACCCTGGTTTGCTCGGCAGCCTGTCGTCGTTTAAGCGTTATTATGTAAGCCCCATCGAGAAAAAACTCGACGGCGAAACATCGGTCAAGTTAAAAAAAATAATCTCACCCTTCATGCTCCGCCGCACCAAGCAGCAAGTGTTGCAAGATTTGCCCGACCTCGTGGAGCAGACCATCCTCTGCGAAATGACCGACTCGCAGCAAAAGATATACGAGGCGGAGAAGTCGCGCACACGCAATTCGATACTCGAAATCATGGAGCAGGGCATTTTTGAGAAATCCACGGTGATGGTTTTGCAGTCGTTGACGCGGCTGAGGCAGATAGCATGCACACCTTATTTAATAGAAGACGGCTATGACGGCGGTTCTGGCAAGACCGATGAGGTAATCCGCGCCCTGCAAAACGTTATAGGTCAGAGACATAAAGTATTGGTGTTCTCCTCCTTCGTGCAACACCTTAACCACATCGCCCGCAATCTCGACGCGCTTGGCATAGGATATTCGATGCTTACGGGCAGCACCGACAATAGGGAGGATGCTGTGCGCAAGTTTGAGGGCGACAATGTGCCTGTGTTCCTCATCTCCATCAAGGCGGGCGGCACGGGATTGAACCTCACACAAGCCGACTACGTATTTATAATAGACCCGTGGTGGAACCCCGCCGTGGAGGAACAGGCGATAGCGCGGGCGCACCGCATGGGGCAGAAAAACTCCGTGATGGCATACCGTTTTATCTCCAAAGGCACTGTGGAAGAAAAAATCCAGAGGTTCCAGCGCAAAAAAAACGACCTTGCAGCCACTTTTGTAGGCGATTCGGAGATACCATTCAATTTAAAAGACGAGGTGATGTTCATGTTGGATTAAAAATTACAACTAAAAAAAGTGAAAAAATTTTGACGGATAAAAAAATGTTAATATATTAGCACCGTAAATAATAACAACAATATCATAATTCTAAACCTTTATTGACTATGGGATTATTAGATTGGGCCAAAAGCCAGTTTATTGACGTCATAGAGTGGCAGGATCAGTCAACGGACACCATCCTCCATCAGTATGACTGCCGTGGCAACGAAATCAAGAACGGCGCACAACTCATCGTCCGCGAATCGCAGGCGGCGGTGTTTATCCACGAGGGCGAACTCGGCGACGTGTTTACCCCGGGCAAATACGAACTCACCACCAACAACATTCCGGTCTTGACTTCGCTCAGGAGTTGGAAGTATCTTCTCAACAGCCCCTTCAAGTGTGAAGTCTATATGGTGAACACCAAGACCTTCACGGCGCAGAAATGGGGTACGCCCAATGTATTCTACGTGCGCGACCAGGACTTTGGACGTGTGAGTCTCCGTGCTTTTGGCACCTACTCGTTCAAGGTGGCGGATCCCGGCGCATTTGTTCAGAAGGTTTCTGGCACCAAGAGCAATTTCCGCGTAAGCGAGATTGCCGACGAACTCCGCAGCCTTATCGTCAACAACCTCATCACCGCCATTGGTGAGAGCAAGGTGTCGCTCCTCGACCTCGCCGCCAATTACAAGACTCTTGGCGATATTTGCTTGAAGAACCTCAACACCAGCGAGTACGGCTTGCAGTTCACCCAATTCCTCATCAATAGCATTTCGCTGCCCGAAGAGTTGCAGAAGAAACTCGACGAAGGCACTGGCATGAACATGCTTGGCGACATGAACAGGTATCAGCAGATGTCCATGGCTGACGCTATGAAGACCGCAGCAGCCAACGGCGGCAACGGTGGCGGCGGCATGGAAGGCATGATGGGCATGATGATGATGAACAACATGATGAACCAGCAGCAGATGATGAACCAGCAGATGATGAATCAAGGCGGCCATGCACAGGGCTACGGACAGGCAACACCTCCGCCCCCGCCGATGATGTCGCAGTATTACGTTTACATCAACGGTCAGCAGATGGGTCCCTTCCCGATTCAGATGTTGCAGCAAATGGTGGCACAAGGCCAGATGACAGGCGACACGCAGGTATGGAAGCAGGGCATGGCTAATTGGGCTGCGGCAAACACCGTTCCCGAACTTGCCAGTCTCTTTGGCGGCGCAACTCCTCCGCCAATACCGGGTGCGTAACTTTTTTCAAGGCATAATTAGCAGACAACTTTTGTTGTTGTGATTCATAATTCGCAATTCATAACTCATAATTGCCATCCGTCGGACGCCAACTATGAGTTATGGATTGTAAATTATGAATTTTTTTTGTCTTTTTTTACATTTTCAACATAATAATTGGAACTTTTGTTGCATTATATAATAAATAAAGGTAATTTTGCAGGCTGATTAACTATTAACATACCAAAAAAAGAGAAACGATTATGAGAAAGATTATTTGCATAATGACGATTGTAGCCTCGCTGATTGCAACAACAGCCAAGGCTCAGTTCAATGATGTTTTGATGGATCAAATCACCGAGCAACTCTCCGCGTCTGACGAATCGGAAGTGATGCAGGCGTTGCAACAGGTGGAGCGTGCCAAGGCGATGCTCGAACAGGCTGCGTCTAAACAGGCTCAGGCCGACAAACTGCGTGCCGAGGCCAAGTCGGCATCCAAGGGCGACGCCAAGAAGAAAAACAAGCAGGCGGCGGCTATTGAGGAGCCCATGTATGCCCAGCAGGTGAACGCCTACAATGTTTATGAGCAGGCGAACACCACTATTTACGGCATTTTTGCCAACAACATCAAGGAACTCGCAAGCATTGGCGGCGGCAGCGAGGACGACGTGAGGGATCTGACCAATTTTGCCACCGACACCTGGGACAAGGCGGCAAAGGCTCTCAAAACTGTTCCCAAGGGCAAAAAGCCCGACCAGAAGGTTGTGGCAAACATCAAGCAGGATGTCAACAAAAACCAAATCAGAGCCATCCAATATCAGATAGAGGCGTACAAATTTCTCCTCGCGCTCGGCGATGGCGACAGCAATCCTGTTGCCAACAACAACAATAACAACAGCAACACCCGCCCCCAGACCGACGACGTGGTTGACAACGCCTTTTTCAGCAATATTTCCGAAGAAGACGATGACAACAGCGATAGCGACAACAATACCGTCGCACAGTCGAGAAGTGTGAACACCGACACCATGGACGACGAGGGATTCAACTTCGTGCAGAGCAACAACACCGCCGACCGCGTAATCTACAAGGTGCAGATTGCAGCCGACGCCATCCCGCTCTCCATCGGCAAACTCCGCCAGATTTGCCCCACTGACGACGTTATCAACAACGAAGTGCAGAACGGCATATATCGCTATACCATAGGATATTACATGAGTTACGACGATGCCAAAAACATGGCAATCACCCTCCGCACCAAGGGCGTGGACGGCGCGTTTGTGGTGGCGTACAAGAATGGCGAGCGTATCAAGGAAATCCGTGATGTATATAACAATCATTAACCACCATGCACAATCAAATCAACTGCAAAGGCAGTCTTGTGGACGTATCCAAGCCGCTTGTAATGGGCATTGTTAACATTACAGACGATTCGTTTTATCATAATAGTCGCTGTATAGACGAGGGCATGATAGAATCGAAGGTGGCGCAGCATTTGCAGGAAGGGGCGGCATTCATCGACATCGGCGCATACAGCACGAGGCCTGGTTGCGCCGATATTCCGCCGGAGATGGAGAAGGAGCGCGTTGCATTGGCTATGAAGGTGATTAACAGCCAGTTCCCCGATGCAATAGTTTCGGTGGATACTTTCAGGGCTGAGGTGGCGAGATTCGCCGTGGAGGAGTGCGGCGTGGCGATTGTCAACGACATTTCGGGCGGCACTCTCGATGCGCAGATGCTCTCCACTGTTGCCAATCTGCATGTGCCATACATACTTATGCATATCAAAGGCACTCCGCAGACTATGCAGCAGCAGTGCGATTACCACAACATGATGGACGAGATAATCAAGTTTTTTGCCACCCAGGTAGAAAAACTCAAACTTCTCGGCGCAAACGACATTATCATCGACCCTGGTTTTGGGTTTGCAAAGGATTTGGCGCAGAATTACGAACTAATGCAGCACCTCGACGATTTCAAGGTGTTTGAACTGCCTATTCTCGTTGGAATTTCGCGAAAGTCGATGATTTACAAACTGTTGGGTGGTACACCCGACGATTCGCTCAACGGTACTACGGTGCTTAATACTATTGCTCTCACCAAGGGCGCAAACATACTAAGGGTTCACGACGTAAAACCCGCAATGGAGGCGATAAAAATATGCGAACAAACAGGTTTAATATAACAAAAGGGTTGATGGTAGTGGCGTTGCTGATGATTTGCAACGTCCTTACCGTCAATGCACAGCGACATTCGTTGGAGTTTAAGGGCGGCGTGATTGTCACAAGCACGCGCAACACCGGCTGCGACTCCAAGACCATCCTCGACTACAAGCCGGGCTTGGTGGTGGGCGGCTCGTATTCGTGGAATTTTATGGATGCGATGCTCCGCGCCGTCGCCGAGGGCTATTATGCCTTGCAGGGCGAAAAATACACCATGGACGGCGACGACGGCCTGTTTAGTTCAGACATCAATTATTTTAAAGTTGCGCCCAACATCCGTTACTACACGCCTTACGTGCCGGCATATATTGGCACGGGGCTTTATTTTGGCGTGGCGACATCGCACAATGTGTATAGCGGCGACCTGCTCGACCAATCTCACTCGTGGACTTTCAAGAAGTATTACAAGGCGGTGGATTTTGGCACCCGCGTTGCCATCGGCGCGGAAATCGGCGTAAGCGAGGTAAAATTTGTAATAGAAGCCGCTTACGAATACGGCCTCGCCAACATCTCAAACCGCAAGGAGCGCAAAATCAAAAATCAATCTGTAAGTGTGTCGCTTGGGATATGCTTTGAGATAGCGGGCAAGCATTACAGGCATTTCTGATGATGAAAACAAAGACAATAGTGTTTTTTTTTATTTCCAATCTTTCGTCCAAATATCCACATTGACATCCTTGAACTGTCCCGCATCGCGGATTACTTCATAGACCTCTTCGCCAAACAGGAATCTTTTTACGAAACTTTTTACCGCTTCGTTTTGCGAGTCGCAAGCCATGCAGTGGTTGTGCTTGCCTTCTACGACGTACCCAAAACGGTCGCCGATGCCAAACGTGTCCCATACTTTTGCCGCTGCCGCACTCGATACGTAGCCCGAATAGTCGCAGAGCCATTCAAAATCGGGGTTGCCGAGGATGAGGACGGCGCGGGGGGCTATCATCGAGATTATCTGATGGTGGTCGTAGGGCAGGAGTGCTACTTTTCCGTTGAAATCTTCCTTGAATTTTGGACTGAACCACGAATAGTTGGTGTTTTCCACGCGCTCCACGTTGCCGCCTACGGCGAGGGTGTAGTAGTCGCTCACGCGCCAGGAGTTGATGCCGCCGCCGCCCGATTCTTGGATGATGGTGAGGGCGATGCGCTCGTCAAACGCACCCGCAAACATCGCCATCTTGCCGGCATACGAACAGCCGGTTACAGCAATGTGGCTCACGTCAGCGCGGAGTTGGTCTTTCTGTTGGTAGAGCGCGTCGATGAGGCGGCTGATGCCCCACGACCATCCCGAATAGTTGCCGCTCGTGTTGGTGTATTCGGGGTACATCTTGTAAAACGCTGCCGCAGTGTCCCTTATAGCCTGATGGCTACTCTTGATTACTTGGTCGTGTTTGAAGGGCACGAGGATGCAGCCTTCCACAAAGTTGGGGCGGATGCTGCCAGATGGGAAGTTCATGCCGATGACTACCGGGAACGGGCCTTTGCCTTTTGGAATGATAATCTTGGAAGTGAACTCCATGCTCCTGCCCGACGATTCTACGCGGACGGTGATGGTGGAGTCTGCCTTGCTGAAGGAGGAAGTTACGCGGTCAAACGAGGGGCGGTTGCCGATTTCGTAGTCTTGCACCATACGCGCCACTTCGTTGCGGTGGCGTTCCCATGCGGCGTATGTGGTGTCGCGGCTACCGTCTTGAAACCTGAACGGGTCGGGAAGGCGGTGTATTGCGTTGCTTAGCGTGGACGGCGCGGGAGATACACCGGGCTGGATGGCATGTCCGGTGTTTTCCTGGCTGAAAACAAGGGGCGGCGTAGTCTGTGCCGTTGCCGAGGTTGCCATCGAGAGCGCGAGGATGAGGGGGATAAATGCGGTTCTTTTCATAGTAATTGGATTTGGGTTATTTAGACGATATTGCAAACAGTTTTTTGAACACGTCGTTGCGGTAAACGTCGGTAACGTGGATGATTTCGTCGCCGATGTAGATGCAGTCGTTTTTGTCCACAGACTTTATTTTGTCTATGGCTACGATGTACGACCGGTTGATGCGCATGAAGCCGTAGGGCAGGAGCATTTCTTCGAGCGATTTCATGGTCATCAGGGTGATGATGGGCTTGGCGGGCGGCTGCATCACAAATTTTACGTAGTCTTTCAATCCGCAGACGTAGAGCAATTGCGATAGGTTGACACGCACCATCATTCCGTCGCTCTTGACGAAAATGTCTGTTGTGGTGTTTTGCGGCGGCTGGGGTGGGGGAGTGGCAGCGGCTGATTGCTCTGCCGATTCCTTCATCTCAAACCATTCGAGGCATTTTTGTGTGGCTTTCAAGAATTTGGCGTAACTGATGGGCTTCAACAGGTAGTCGGTCGCGCTCACGTCGTAACTCTCGAAGGCGTATTGCTTGAATGCGGTCGTAAAGATGATTTTGGTGTGCTTGGACACCATGTTGGAGAGTTCCATGACGTTGAGGTCGGGCATCTGGATGTCGAGAAACAGGACGTCAGGGGGAGTTTCCGTTATCTTCGAAAGCCCCTCCACGCTGTCGGTGTAGCCCGCCACGAGCGTCAGGTACGGCGTGCGGGATATGTAGTTTTTGATAAGTTCGACGGCTTGCGGCTCGTCGTCTATTATTACGCAGTTTAGTTCCATGATGCTGCAAAGTTATGTATTTTTTTACAACGAATGAAACAAATCGATTGATTTTTGTGTAGAGACGTTGCGCGCAACGTCTCTACTGCATCAAATGAAATGAATGTATAATTTGTTCATTTTGTTGTTAAAAACTCTCAATTTCCACTTCGAGCCGTGCGTAGTAGTTGCCGGCGTTGTTGAGTCCGTAGGTGAATGAGTGCTTGTCGTGGTAGGCGAGTTCGAGGCGGCGTTTGAGGTTGCCGATGCCGATGCCGTGTCCGCTGCGGTTTTCCTGTTTTTTGGGGAAGTTGCTGTTTTCTACGTCAAATACCAGTTTGTTTTGGTCTTGATGCAGGGATATTTTGATGAAAGACTCCTCCTTGTTGCTCACGCCGTGCTTGAAGGCATTTTCTATCAGGGAGATGTATAGCAATGGCAATATCTGTATGCCGGCGGTGTGCGAGGGGAATACGGTGGTTACTGTGGTCTTGTCGGAGCAACGGAGTTTCATGAGGTAGATGTAGTTTTCCATAAACTCTATTTCGCCGTACAGCGGCACGCGGTCGGCGGCGGTTTCGTAGAGGGCGTAGCGGAGGGTGTCGCTCAGGCGGGCGAGGTTTTCTTGGGCTTCGTCGGGGTTGGTGTATATTTGGCTCGATATGTTGTTCATCGTGTTGAAGAGGAAGTGGGGGTTGAGTTGGTTTTTGAGCCATTGGAGTTCCGCCTTCTGGTTGTCGCGCTCTTTTTCGAGGTCTTCCACGCTTTTGATATAATATTTGATGCCTATCGCCGTGCCAATTACAAGTCCGTCGGTCAGTAGGTTGGGAAAGAGGAACGACATGTAACCCTCCAAGGCAATGTAGCCGAATAGTTGCAGCACGAAGTATTTGGCAAAGAATATCGCCAAAAAGAGCAGCAGGTTGGCTATCCAGAATATTTTGTGCTTGTTTTGAAACAAGTATTTGGGTATCAGCCAATGGTAACACGCAAAAAATGTGATTAGGAACGGCGCTGTGTGCAGCAGTGTCCAGTGAAAATGCCCGAAAGCCGCCGGAGGGTTGTCGTTAACAAAGAGTTCCCACACCGGGCGGTAGAGCAGCAGTATCAGCACTCCGAGGCTTGTGAATATAAGGGCGAGGTTTTTTCTCATGGCGTTATTTTTTTTGTTTTAAAAAAGACGACGGGTCGGTTGTCTTGGTTACGTTGCCCGTCGTCGGTCGTCTTAATATTAGGATTTAGGGTTTATCTTTGCATCCTGCCTGCGCTGCTGCCAGAGGACATCGAGGGGGTGTCGTCGCCGCCCTGCTCGGTGTGCTCGAAGTCGTCGTTCTGGATGGTGTTCTTGGCGCGTTTTACCTGGACGTTCTTGCCAAAACGGTAGGTAATCGAAATGCCGAACCTGCCCATTTTGTTCTTCATCTTCATCGTGTTGTTGAAGCCCTGGCCGTAGGTATTGTTTTCCATTACCATATTCATGCCGTTTTTGAGGTCCACCATTGCCGAGAATGATATGGTGAGTTTGTCGTTGAGGAAACTCTTTTCGAGTGAGAACATGCCAAAGTTGATGCCGCTCATTGTGCCGTTGATGCTCTTGCGTTTCGACGACATCATTGCGCCTGCGCTCGCTTTGAGTTTGAAGGGGAATGTGTATTGCAGGTTGGCGAAGATGTTGCCGTTCCAGCCGTCGTTGGAGGTCTGCGAGATGGCGTTTTTCATGTCGGAGTAGGAGAGCGATGCGTTGGTGAAGAATCTTAGGCTCTTGCCTGCCTGTATGCTGTAATAAATATTGCCGCTGTAGGTGTTGCTCTTGGTGGCGTTGGTGTAGGTGTTGTGGGTGAGGTCTTCGTCGCCGGGCTTTACGAACACTCGCAAGGTGTTGAGGTCCATCACGCTGGGGACAAACGACCACTGGGTGATGCCGTCGTCGCTGGTGGAGTAGCGGAGGCTGATGTTGAGGTTTTGCTTCATCGAGAAGTAGCCGTAACTGATGCCGAAGTTGTGGAATTGCTGCACGTCGAGCGAGGGGTCGCCAAACGATACCTGACCGATGGTGGTGTAGTCGCGGTAGGGGTTGAGTTGACGCTCGTTGGGGCGGCTGATGCGCATGTTGTAGGTGAAACTCAGGTTTTGCATCATGGAGATTGAGTAGTTTAAAGTGGCCGACGGTACAAAAGTGTTGTAGTCGATGGAGAAGTCGCGGTCGTGGTTGTTGTTGTACTTGACGTTTTGCTTGGTGTATTCGTAGCGGATGCCGCCACGGAGGCTGAGGTTCTGCGTGAGTTTTGCCGATACCTGGGTGTAGAGCGCGCCGATGTTGTCGTTGTTGGTGTAGTCAACTGTCTGGTCGGGCAGGAGCGTGAGGTTGCCGTTTTTGTCGTTCATGTAGGTGGTGCCGTCCGATTTTTTGGGGCGGAAGATGTACTTGCCGCCGGCTTCTACGGTGAAGGTGCTTGATACGGGAGTGGAGTAGTCAATCTGGAAGGTGTGCTCTGCGCTGCCAGTCTTGTTGGCGGTCTTGCGTCCGTTGTAGTCAACGTTGTAGCCGTCGATGGTAGTCGGGTTGAAGTTGGCGGAGAGGCTCTTGTTGTTCATCGTGGAGCCCATCAGTTTGTAGGAGAAGGTGAGGTTTTTCTCTGCGTTGCCGCCAAAGAGGTGCTGGAAGTCGATGCCGAAGTTGTATGCGCCAAATTTGTTGTCGGAGTTGGAGGATGTTTCGTTGAGGTATGATGTGTTGCCAAACATTGTGTTGGTCTGGCTCCACGAATCGTTGTCGCCGCCAAAGGTGGTGTAGCCGCCGGAGAGCGCAACGAGGTTGCTCTTGTCGATTTCGTAACTTGCCTCGATGCCTACGTTGCCAAAGGTCCTGTTGCCGTCGCTTTCTTGGTGTGTGGATGTGCTGCTTCGTTGGTTGGCGTTTTCTGCGTTGATGCCGTCAAACTGGGTGCGGTTCATGTCCATTTCGGATTCCGAGTCGCCGTGGTTGGCGTTGATGCGGAGCGACGCCGCAAATTTGCCGCTCTGTACCGAGATGCCCGCGCCTACGCCTTGCTGACGGTTGGTAACGTTGAGGCTTGCGTTGCCGGCTATCTGGTTGGTCTTGGTCTGGGTGTCGGTGATGAGGTTGATGATGCCGCCTGCGCCTTCTGCGTCAAATTTTGAACCCGGGTCGGTGATTACTTCGATGTTCTTGACGGAGGATGCGGGCATTGCTTTGAGGAGGTCGGTGGGGTTTTCGGAGAGCATTGTGTTTTTGCGGCCGTTCATATAGACCACGAAACTGCTGTTGCCGTTGATGGAGATTTGGTCGTCGCCGTCCACAGTTACCATTGGCACTTTGCGGAGCATGTCGAGCACGGTGGCGGTCTTGTTGTCGGGGTCGCCCTCGGCGTTGTACTTTATCTTGCCGGCTTCGGCGGATACGAGTGCCTTTTGGGCTACCACTTCCACGGTACCGAGGGTGTCGATGGCGTCCTTCATGAGGAGTTTGCCGAGGTCGAGAGTCTTTTCGCCCTTGATGGTGATGTTGCGGACGATGGGCTGCTTGCCAGTGGAGCGGATGGTCATGATGTACGAGCCTTTGCTCTTGATTACGCCGGAGAACGAGCCGTCAAGGTCGGTGATGCCGGTCATGGCGAAGTTGGTCATGTCGCCGGGCTTGTTGACGGCAACAGTTGCAAAAGGCACGCCCTCCTTGGTGAGTGAGTCGGATACGATGCCCTTGACGGTGGTCTGTGCAAACGCGGTGTTTGCTATCATTGCTATCATCGCAGCGAGGATGAATTTGTAAAATGTTTTCATGGCTTTTATATTTTAAAATGCGTTATTGATTCTGTTTTGTTTTTGATTACGCTGCAAAGATATGGCGGAAAAATGCGATAAATTTTTTTTTTCGACAGAACCCCCTGTTTTTTTAGACGAATTGGGGCGGTATTCGATGAAAAGGGCTTTGGGGTCGATGAAAATTTGCTATGAAATTCTTTTTTTATACTTTTGCATTGTAAAAATTAAATTCTATATACCATGAGACACATATTCTATAAAGTAATCGTTTCCATTCTTTTGCTATGTCTGTCGAAGACGTTGACAGCCCAGACAGTAAGCGAAGAGATTCTTTTCTTTGAATTGTTCCAAAAAGACGAACAAATATCTTTTGAGGATTCGACAATTGCTGCCAAATGGTCAAAAGAATATGGGAATAATTTCAAACATGAATATCTCAACACAGAGAAACAAAATCTTTTGTTTTCATACGTTGCTGAATGTTCTGGGATGCCGTGTTTGGGCATCAATTGTTTCGTAAAGAATGGTGTCAGATGGTATCTGGCGGCGTATGCACATACGGTAACAGACGAAAACAACACAATAACTGCGCATTACGATGAAAACAATGATAAAATAGTGTTTGATGTTGCGTCTAAAACATTGGGAGATGTAAATCTTGATTTTTTGTCAAATAATAAAGTCAATATCAGCGATGGTAGTCCAAAAGTTTTATCCATAATTGATTCGGTCGCGTATATATTTGATATATGCAACCATATCAAATTCAAAGCGGATATTGACATCGATTCTATTTGTTTATCAAACGGTAATTCTGAGAAAGATGAAAACCTGTCGAACCGACTTTGGCACGACAAAGAACTCAGAAAAAAAATTACAATTGGTTATTTCTGTCCGGTAGCGTCTTCTGATGGCTCAAAAATCGTTTGGGAGCAGCGTATTTGCCGTGGCAAAAAATTCAAAAAAACTTTACTGTGCAATATTGTTGAAATAGATGTCGGCTCAGGTGTAATAAAAATATTGGGAGAAGGACACAACCCGCGATATTGTCCGTCATCCGACAAGTATATTCTTTATCGATATGGCAGTTGGTATCGCATATATGATACCGAATCCAATAAAGGAATCGTCAGATTTCATGCTAACGATGCAAAATGGTTTTGAAGTAACGCAAAATTTTTTTCTAATTGTTTTTTTTATTTTGTTGAAAATGTATTACATTTGTCCTCAAATAACAAAAAAACATTCCAACGATGAAAACTTTGCATGTAATATTGGCACTTGCAGCCCCGGCAATGATAGCCGCAGGATATGTGCCGCAACAAGAGAACAATTACAACACATTCAATATCAATAATATACAACTGTCGCAAAAGGTATTGTCCGACGACGACGGTTTCAGGCTCTGCAAGCAGGCGTATTACCACGAGATGTTCAGCGAAAAGGAACTCTCCAAACTCGACAAGGCGGAGAAATACCGCATCAAGGCTGAGGAGGCCACTGTGCTTGCCGTTGCCATCCAAAAACAGTCGGACGATTTGAAGATTATTTCGGGTCAGTCTGCCAAAATACAGAAACAGTCGGCTAAACTCGCCGCAAAAGCCGCCTCGCAGGAGTTGACCGCCCTCAAAACATTTGAGAAGGCGGCGTCGTTGTACCGTCCCGTGTATTTCGACAAGATAATGCAACTCGGCAAAGACACCGCGCAGACGAGCGTCAAAGCCGCCCGCAGCCTATCTGAACGCGCCTACCAACTCTACCATTCTGCCGATTCAATCAAGGCGAAAATCACCTCCGAAAACACCTTGGAATGTAACCGCGCAATCTACACCAACCTTGTGAGTGCCGTTCATTATCAGGAACTTGCGCTCGCCATCTGCAAGGGCGACCCCAAGATAGACTACACGCAGTACATCGACATCCACAAACAGTACGCGCCCGACACCACCAAGAATGTTGACATCCCTAAACTCGTTGCCTTCGAGCATTACGACTTCGACAAGGATTCCAACCTCTATAATTTGCGTTACCGCGAACTCATGCCAAAACTCGGCCTCACCGACGCCGACCGTCAGAAAATCGAGAAGATTTCGCTCGATGAGGCTTCCATTGCCGATTATTACGCCACAGCCGTAAAGAAAGGCAGCGAGGCAGACACCTTCCGCGTATATGCCAACGTGGAAAACAAGGCGGTGCACGAGTATTACGAGCAGATGGCTCAGGAGAGCGAACTCAACGAGTGCAGCAACCTTATCAAAGGCATCTCCCTTGCCACCGCCAACAACAACACCTTATATGAATTGTACCAAAAGTACATCCCGTCCATCCGCATCCAAAAATCAAACGTTGGTACCTACATGGACAAGAGCGCGCTTGGCGAGCGTTGGGAGCGCAACGCCGAAGACCTCTATCAACTCTCCAAGGGTTACGAGGAGATGGCTGCCAAGCAACTGAGCAACGTGGAGAAATACACCCTTCTGTCGGAAGGCAACGAGGCAAAACTCCAAGCCCTTCAATACATGGAAAACGCCGTTGCGCTTTACCTTGGCGAGAAGCCGGTACGTGAGCGCAGGTCGCTTGTATCGGGTGCTGTGGAGCGTCATAACGACATTGCAATGGACTTTATGATGGACGAATCGGGCGAATCAGGTACTGCTCCCGCCAACAACAAGACAAAGACTACCAACAACAAGGACACCAAGCCCGCCAATCAAGTGGTGAACGTAGCCGACAATGGCAAGACCAACACCAACAGCGGCAAGACCAACACCAACACTGGCAAAACCACCAATACTGGCAAAACTTCTGCCGACAAGACCAGCACTAATACCGGCACTGCGGGCAAGACCACTGGTGGCAAGACCACTGGCGGCACCGCCACTACTGCCACCGCCTCCAAGACACACGTTCCCGATGTTGCGTCGTCTAAGGCGGCTGTGATAGGCACATTCAATTACACCCGCGAAGACCAGCGCATGAAGCCCTACACATTCCCCCAAGGCACTGTGTTCAGTGTTGAGGCTGGCATCTACAAGGAAATGGTGGAGCCTGTTGACTTCCCCACCATATCCAATTTTATCGCGCAGAATCTCCAAGGCATTACCCCGATGCGCTATTATATAGGTACATTCCAGACCTACGACGCTGCCCTCGCCGCATCTACGCTTGCCAAGAACGAGGGTTACAAAAACGCGCAGGTAGTGGCCTTCACCAACGGCAAGAGGGTGGATCTCACTGCCGCCCGCAAGGTGGCTGAAAAGTCTGCCAACTATCAGACCACCGTGCAGAAGGAACTCAAAACCCTCAATGCCGGTCTCAGTGGCAATACGCCTATCGTTGTGGACAACAATACCAAACGCACTGGCGACGCTCTGCCGCTTTCGATGCTTGGCTCCACGGTGTATGCCGTGCAGATAGCCGCGCTGCCCACATTGCAAGGCATGGGCACGTTCAACGTCAGCGAACTCTATTACGACCAAAACGACGCCGGACTTTACCGTTATTACACGGGCATCTCCAACGACCAAAGCATCACCGCCACCAACCTCAACACCCTCAAACAGTCGGGCTACACGGATGCTTACGTAGTCAAGATTGTTAATGGTACTAATATCGGCAGGCCTACTAACGACGACATCAAAAACAACCCCTCCAAAGGCACTGTATATCGTGTGCAGATCGGCGCATTTGCCGGAAGTCCCAACCCCGACGTCCAAAAACGTATAAACGCCTTGAAGTCAAAAGGCTACACGGTTCATGTAAGTCAGTCGGGCAAATACACCGTTTATAATGTTGGCGACTGTGATACTCGCGAGCAGGCCGACCAACTCAAAACACAACTCGCTGGCCAGGGCTTCAAGGAGGGCTACGTTACCACATTCGTTAACGGTGTAAAACAGAATTAAACAAATGAGCACATTGGAGTGGATATTATATGGATTTGTGGCGATATGCGTGGTGATAATCATTATTGTAGGCATCACGCATATCCAGAGTTGTCACAAAGAACCTTCGCCAACCAATATTTTGAAGTCTATGGGCATCAAACTCAATCGCAAGAGGAGGAAGGCCTTTAAGAAGAAATCATTGGAGGCGCAGTACTACATTGTGAGTATAATATCCCGTGGCTACAATATCCTTGCGGATTATGGTGTGGAGGATGATAGCAGTCTGATGGCTGACTTCCTCGAAATGATAACAAAGAGCCAGCGTATGCACATATACGACACCGCCAAGAGGATTGAGGAGTCTGGTGTGCCAGACCTCAACAAGTTTTTGCACGCCTTCAAGGTTATCAAGATTGCCGACCCGGGGTTTTGGTTGGAACAGTTGATCAACTTTGCGCACGTCAAGGACATCGACCTCGACAAATTTGCAAGGGCGTGGTGCGACCAGAAAAACGCTGGCCTTGACATCGACATCGACACCGCGTTCAACTTTGTGAGCGACGGCAGGGACTTCTCCAATCTTGTAAACCACGACATCATCGCCAAGCGCGCCGGCATCGAACTCGACGAAAAAGACTTCATCAACGACATCGACGACAAGGGCATCACCGTGGTGATATATTCGATTATCCGCGCCAACTACGAGGGCATATACCTCTCGGAGGAAGACAGTCTGAGGGTAGATAAGGCCAACGTACTCGAATACGGCGACACTTTTATGATAACGCTCAAACTGCTTGTAAACCTTTACAACATCGGCAGGGACGTCAAGAGGTTTACCGACGTGATGATACGTGCGCACAATTCGGGCGTGAGAATCAGTTTCTCCATCGCCGACCTCTACTCGCTTACCGACGACGAGTTTGAAAACCTTGTCAACAACGTGATTCGCGCATCTGACGTCGGCATCAACATCGACCAGAAAGACCTCATCCGTCAAAACATCCAAGGCACCGACATCACCAACCTCATCACCGCGCTCATCAAGGCGCAGCAGTACCACATAGACGTTACGTCCGACGAGATGATGAGTTACCTCGTCAACAAGAAGGCTGATGTGGTGAAATTTATTGAGGCTCTCAATTATATCAAGAAAAACAATCTCGATCTCAGCAAAGATGCCATTGTGGATATGTCGAAACCAGACCGCGACGTGTTTGACTATGTGCAGGCATACAAGATTGTAAAAGAGTACGAATCCAAGCCCGACAACTACGGCATGACCGTCAAGGAAATCAAAGACCACTTCCTCAAAAAAGGCAAGGTGCTCAAGACGGTGAAGACGGTTATCAAGGCGCAGGAGCAACTCGACCTGAGGATGAATTTTGGCATAGCCAACAAGATTCTTACCAAGACCAACGGCACGCTCAAAGAGGCGATAGAGTGGGCTCAGAATCCGAGGGTGGAGGAGGTAACTCCCCTGATTACTTGCGTCTGCAAAAATGGCGTCCAGGTAACTCCCAAGATTAATGTAACAGTGATTGGCGACATGAACCAGTTTTTTTGGGGCTACAAAATCGACATTCTTTTCAAGCGTATCAACGAGGCGGTGATTTTTGAGTTTGAATCGGCGGCAGACCATATTTCTATACTCAACAACTTGCCCGAAATATCCCACAACGTGCTGCGTCGCATCAACGAGGAGGAAAACAAGAAGGAAATCAAGACCACCAAAACCACAGAATCGGAACTTAACGAGCATAGTTCGCATAAGTTGCTGGATGTCAATATCTACGATGTGATTATTGGCATCAATGTAAAGGCGGAACTCGAACTTCGCGAGGCGCAGATCGAATCGGAAAAACGGCGTATCCGTGCGGAAGCCGAGCGCGCAAAAGCCGAGGCGGATCTCCGCAGGGCGATGGTGGAGCAGTACGAAAAAGGCATCAAGCCCAACTTCAACGAACTCCACAAGGCCAACCTCCTTGCCGACGATGGCGAGGACATCTACACTGGCTACGAAAGGCCGCAGGACGATAAATAAATGAAAATGATATGAAAAAGTTTTTGTTGTACATAGTAATAATGATTGTTACGCTGATGGCTTCGTCGTGTCTTGACGATCCTATGCAGCGCGACCCCGTATATACGGACGACGAACACACCACTTCTCTCGAACTCGACGACAACATCAACGACAATTTTGACGATGAAGGCGGCGTGTCGTTCTGGGACGGCTTTTTGATTTTGGTAATCACGATTGGTCTGGCGGGTTTGATTGTATGGTTTTTTATCGCCATGGTGCCTATCAAACTGTGGTTCAACGCCAAACTCTCCAAAGTGCATATTTCGTGGCTGTTGCTTATCAAGATGCGCTGGCAGAACATTCCGCAGGCCAAGTTGATTAACCTCATGGTAACGGCTTACAACGCGGGTCTTAAAACATTGAGCCTTCCCGAATTGATGAAATATTATTTGGCGAAGGTGGATTTGGACGTGGTGGTAGCCACGATGATTCGCGCCATGGCTGCCAACGTTAAGGACATCAAGTTTGACGATATGGCGCAGTTGTATCTCCGTAAGGTGGACGTAGGCGCAATTGTACACGCGCAAATCAACGCCATGAACGCCCAGATTAAGACTTCCATCCCCGAACTTTCGGAGTTTTACCTCGCGGGCGGCAACGTTGGCGACCTCATCAAGGCGAAGAACATTGCCGACAATGCTGGCGACGACATCAAGGCGGAACTTGATCTCGGTCGCCTCAAAAAACACTACCTCGCGGGCGGCAACCTCAAAAAAACCATCGAGGCGTACATTTCTGCCAAAAAAGCGAAGTTGACAGGTTTTGAGTTTGAGGACATCTGCAAAATCGACCTCGCGGGCATGGATGTCGTGGAGGCGATCAAACCTGCCATCAACCCTATCGTGGTGGAGACCGACGGTGTGCGCGGCATTGCCCGCGACGGCGTGGAATTGACTATGAAAGTGAAGGTTACACTCCGCTCCCAAATCAAGAACATCATTGGCGGCGTAAGTGCCGACACCGTGCTTGCCCGTGTCAACGAATCGCTTGCCACTCAGATTGGTCTCGCGCAGAGCCACACCGAAATTCTCCAAAACCCGTATCTCGTAGCCGACAAGGTGGAGACCGCCGATGTAATTAGCAAAAATTCGGCATACGACATCCTCTCTGTGGATGTTTCGGACATCAAGATTGGCAACGATGTAAGCGCGTCGCTCAAAGTTGCCCGTGCCAAGGCGCAGGTGGAGGCGGCCAAGGCGGAGTTGATTCTGGCGGAGGAAAAAGTTCAGAAGGCGATGGCGTCGGCTTTTTTGGACGGCAACATTTCCGTACAAGAATACACCGACATCAAAAACAAACAGGCTGACACCCTGATGCGTCAAAGCCTTGCTAACGTGGATATTACGGGGCATCACTTGTCTCGTCAGACCGAATTCACCGACGGTACGCCGCACGTGCAGGATGCCGACGCGGATGTTATCTCCGACACCGACAGCAAGGACTAATGCCGCCTCCGGCGGCGGCAGGGATACCAAGAAAAAAGAATTACCAAAAATTAAAAGAATGACGATTTGTTATTCTTTTAATTTTTGGTAATTCTTTTAATTTAATCTCTCTACTTTACTGCGTCCCAAAGTTCTTGTTCGAGCGCGGCGCGGTCAAACTTGCGGATTTCGTCGGCGGAAGATACGCGGTCTTCATTATAGACGAGTTCGGCGAGAAATTCGGGGGCGCGTTCGATGCCTTCGCCCATGTTTATCATCACTACGTCGCCATCTTTCAGGAGCCCTTTGCGGAGCGACTCAAAGTAGCCGCCCATGCAGATTGCCGAGGCGGGACCGATGCGCTCCTGTGTTTTGAAGGCGATGAGGCGGGCAACGTCGGCTGTCTTGCTCTCGTCAAAACTGATTATCTCGCCGCCAGACTTCTTGGTGATGTCGGCGATAATCGGGTATGTGCCGGGTACGCCAGTTGCAAGGGTCTGAACTTTGGTGGGCGGGTTTTGGAGTTTCGGGAAGTCGTGCTGCCAGCCTTCGGGGAAGTTGTTGGCTTTTGCTTTTTCCCATGCCTGCGTCATCGGGTCGCAGAGGCTCGGCTGTACCGATATGTAGCGCGGACGTGTGTGTATGCCGATGGCCTCCACTTCGTCGAGACCTTTCTCTACGGCGATGGGACCCGTGCCGCCGCTCAACGCTTGGATGTATGCTGTGGGGATTTTGCCGATGAGGCGCAGCCATTCATATACCCAGGTCTTTTTGGCTTCCACGCGGATTGGGTCGGTGTTGCCGATGGTCATCAGGATATTGTTTTTGGCGGTGAACTCGCCCGCAATCTTCTTGGCGAAGGCGTAGTCGCCCTTGCAGACCACGGCTTTTTCGCCGTATGCGCTCACGGATGCAATGTTCTCTTTAACAGCGTCTTCGGGCATGAAGACATAGAGGTTGATGCCGGCTTTGGCGAGGTAATGCGAGAAAGCGTTGGCGGTGTTGCCTGTGCTTGCCACGGCGTATTCCTTGACGCCACATTCCTTCAATACCGATGCGCCGAGTGTGCCGGCGATGTCTTTGAATGTGCGCGTTGCCTTGCTAAAATTGTGGCGCATTACATAGACTTCGAGGTTGACACCGTACTCTTTTTTGGCAAAATCTTCGAGAAACGCCCAACGATCCACCGGCGAAATGCCCTCGCCAGCCGATATGATGTTTTCCTTGTGGTCGAGGGGCAGGAAGTCGAAGTAATGCCAGAGACTCTCCACTTGGTCTTTGGTGTAGATGAGGTCGTGGAGTTTTTGCGGGTCGGTGTCGTATTTGGCATCAACGAAGTTTTTGCCGCATTTGGGGCATTTTTGTGCGGCTTCAAACCATGCCTTGAAGTCGCCTATCTCGTGTCCGCAACTTTTGCAGACAAAATGGTATTTGTTGCTCATTGTATTTTCAATAATTATCGTTAATGATTTGGTAGAGACCGCGCAAGGCGGTCTTTTTTTTAACGAAAATTACCGTCAATTTTTTCATCAATTATCGTCAATTTTTTGAGAGGAAATTGATGGCAATTTAAAATAAATTGATGGTAATTTTTGTTTTAAAACTCCGTCGCCGTAGGCGGCGGTTGTTGTTTAGTTGTTGCCGTATTTTTTGTTGACGGCGGCGGCACATTCGTCGGCGATGCGCGTCTTCTCTTTGGCTGTGGACGATTCGGGGTAGCCTTCGCCTTTGCGGAGAAATTTGAGGCCCGCCATCACAAAGTCGGGTAGGGGACGCTCCGGGTCGCGCTTTTGGAGGTTGATGCCGAGACCGAGTTTAGCCACAATCGGCACGTAGTATGTCTCCACAAATTCGATGAGGTTGCCGTCTGGGTCTTCTATGTAGGCAAAATGTCCCGATGCGCCGCCCATGTCGAATATCTTGGCTTCCGATTCGTATGCTTCAGGATTGGAATCGGTGGTGAAGGTGCAGCCCTTGGATTCGCAGTATTGCTTGAGTTCCTTCATGTTGCGGATGTCGTAGCAAATCTGTATGAACCCCGGATCGCCCCACAGGTGCGTCTCAAAGTCGTAGATTTTCCTTGGTGTGCGCTTGTCGGTGTCAACGAGTTGGATGAGTTCTATCTGGCTCTCGTTGAGGAAGTTGCTGAACGGGCCTTTGCGTTGCTGCGAGTGTCCGAGCAATACGCGGCGGTATTGGTCGTCGCCGCCGGGCAACTTGCTGAAATCCTCGAATACGTCGGTCTTGTCGTATAGCACGGTGTCGTAGCCAAGTATTTCCTTGTAAAATTCGATTGACTTGTCCATGTCGCTCACGCCAACTATCGCGCCGTAAATGCCGCCGAATCTCGAATTGGTTTCGCGGAACACGATGTCGCTTTCCACTACCTCAAACATGTTGCCGAATGGGTCGCGCATGAAGAAATGCTCCTTGCCCGCCATGTTTTTGCCAAAGTTGGACAGCAGGAGGTCTTTCAATTTGTCTTTTACGTAGATGTACGCAGACGCCACGTTGTTTGATTTTATTTTGCCGATGGTGGTGCCGAGGTCGCCGAGCGCAATCTCAAAGCCCGCCTTGGTGGGTTTTCGGGTGCAGTATTGCCATATTTCGAGGCCGCCGCCGCCTTGCAGGTTGTATGCAAGTATGGTGTGGCGGCTCTGAGGACGGTGGCCTGTGTAAGGCTGCATCATAGACGCCTCGCCCGGCGCGTCGCTGAGCAGGATGTCTTGCCCAAAATGCTCTCGATACCAGTCCCATGCCTGATATACGTCTTCTACGCCAACTCCGAGTTGTTGTATTCCGCTTATTTGAAATGCCATTATGTTGATGATTATTTGATTATGCCGCAAATTTGCAAAAAAAAATTGGGATATGGAAATTAAACCATAAAAAATGTGTTATTGCTTTTTTGTATCGTCTTTTTCTTCTTCTTTTTTCCGTAAATGACGCCGCCAGAGATACATTAGCGCAGATAATATAGAGAATACATACATCGCCTTCGCCTCGTCTATTCCAAATTTGACGGTGCGAATTATTGCTATTATCATGCACATCAATGCCATGCAAATCCAGAGGATTTCCATCGGATGCTTTCGCTGTTTTTTCATTTGGTGATTTGTTGATTTTTGAATTGTTGATTTTTGAATTGGTGATTTACTTATTCCTTTTGTTTTTCTTCTTCTTTTTTCTCCTCCTGGGCTTCTTCATATTGTTCTTTGAGGCTAACAACGCCGTTGACATCGAGGAACTTGTAGTTTTTGAACCCCATGTCGGATTCAAAACCCTGCTTGCCCACTATTACTGAGCCGTCGGGGTCGGTAACGGTTACTTTTTTCACGGAGAAAACTTTTTTGCCATTTTCGTCGCAAAAAATCTGTTCGGTGTTGAGTTTTGCGCCGGTTTCGTTGACGATTTCCACGTTGGTGCGAGCCTCCCAAAGTTTCTTTTTGGTGTAATATACCGCGTATCCCGCCTTGAGCGAACTCTGCGCCTTTAACTGTTCGTCGTAAAAAATCACCTTGACACCTTTTGGAAACTCCCAGTATGGCTGTCTGACAGTGGAAAACTGGTCTAATATCGGTGCGTCTATCGTGGTCTGCAACCGGTGCTGCGAATAATATTTGGTGTGGAGGTCTTTGGTGGACATGTCGGCGAAGGTTTCGTCGATGTTGTAATTGTCGAGCGACTTCATGTTTGACGAGCATGATGTGATGGCGGCAAGAGCCGCTATCAATGCATAATGCATAATGCATAATGCATAATTGCCATTCGGGGTGCGCATAATCAAGTGGTTGAAGTGATTGAAGTAATTGAAGTGATTGAAGTGATAGAAAAAAAACATAATGCATAACGCATAATTGGGTGTCTTGCGGATGCCAAATTATGCATTATGCATTATGAATTATGCATTGGTTAGAACCTTGCGGTAGTGGTTTCGCCAATCCAGCCGCCGATGGTAACTGTCTTGCCAGCCGTTACACTGTGCATGAAGGCCTCTTCCTTCTTGGGGCAGGAGCCGCTGTAACGGTTGATGAGGGTCTGTGCCTCGGTTGCAACCGACGGGTCAACGGATTTTGCCTTCTGGAGTTTGTCGATTACGAGCCAGTAGGTCATCGACCTCTCAAAATTGTCTTCGCCCACAGGGTTGGAGCCGTACATCGTGGCGATGATGATGTAGGGGAGACCGTAGTTGGGGTTGAGGTTGATGGCCTCGCGAGCGTATGTGCGCGCATTGGCAAACTGGTTTTTCTTCTGGAGGATTTTTGCGATGGAGCAGTTGTATTTTGCCTTCATCGTGTCGGTTTCAGCGAGGGAGATAGCCTTCTTGTAGTTTTCGAGGGCTTCGTCTTCCTTGCCCCTCTTTTCGAGCATCCTTGCAAAGCCAAAACATGCCGCTTCTGTGGGGTTGCTTGCAATTACCTTAGATACGGCGTCTTCGTAGAGTTGCGATTCGGTACATTCCTTTGCGCCGAGTATCTTGACGATTTTGCCGCAGAGTTCGAGGTCGTTGGGGTTCTCGTTGAATTTGCCGGAGAAGGCGTTTACGAGTACGTCGCACTGAGCCGCGTCGCTGTTGGAGAAGAGACCGAGAACGCCGCCTTCCACCTGTGCGCAGGTGGCGAGGTCTGTTTCTGCCTTTTTCTTAGCCTTGTCGTCGGCAGCGGCTTCGAGTTTTGCCTTGTCGTCTGCCTTCTTCTGTGCGAGGAGGTCGGCGAAGAGCAGGTACTTGTCCACTACCACCGTAGCGTCGATTTTCTTGGCGTTGTACATGGTGATTACCGACTGCATTGCGGTCTGGATTACGGCGTATTCGCTGTTTTTGCCGCCGAGGTCGATGGCTTTCATAAGGCAGTTGTAGGGTGCTTCCATCGGCTCCTTGCGGTATTTGGCAAGATCCACGCCCTTGCGGCCGAGGAGGTAAGCCTCGCCGTAGAGTTTGCTCGATGCGGCGAAATACTTGATGCGCTGGTCATAGACCATCATCAGGGTGTCCACCCATACCTGCTGCTCCTTGCCGGTTTTTGCGGTCTGCATCTTTTTCTTAACGATGTTTACGCCGTTGGAATATACTGTCTGGGTACATTTGGGGAACTCCTTGAATAGGATTGTCCACGAGGGGTAAGCCTCTTCCCAGGCGTTTTGCTTGGCAAATTCGGCGAAAGTTGACATGAGCCTGATACATGTGGCGGAGTCTGCGCCGTATTGCTCCTCGCGCATGAGGTTGGCGATCTTTTGCTGCTCTGCGCGGATTGCCGTTTTGAGGTCGCCGAGGGTGCCGGCTTTCTGCATGTCTTTGAGCGTCTTGGCGTCAAAGAATTGGAGTTCGGGCATTTCGTTGACGCCGATGTGCTCCACGGTGGTGATTTCCTCGATGCCCTTGTTCATCTTTGTGAAGAGCTCTCGGTATTTCACTTTGAGGGCGGGGTTGTAGGTGGTGGTTGGTGTGATGGCGAGGTCGCCTGCCACTTCCGGAAATTTTGCCTTTACGATGTCTTCTGCCGACTGCGCCGATACGTTGCCCGCTATCAGCATTGCAGAAAGACCCAAGGTCACTTTTGCTATCTGTATTTTTTTCATTGTATTATGTTTTTTGTGTTAAAAAAATCTGTTTATTGTTTATTCAGTTTTCGTTCGTCTTGTTTGTTGCAGCCTACTGGAATTTGCGTTTAATAAACCAAAGGTCGTGCAATGTTGCGTTAAAATGTACTAAAAAGTAATTTTCTTTGTACAAATTGTGATTAGTAGTGCCTCGTTGTCCAATTTGGCCGCTGATGTTGAGGAGCAGTTTGCCTATTGGGAATCCGATGCCGAATGTGATGCCCTTGTCGTCGATGCCGTGTCCGTTGTGGGTCAGGTATGTTTCCTGTCTGTACGCTCCAATTCTATAGATGATTGTGCGATAATATTTTGAAGAATATCTGTCCTCCACGAATTGCATGCCGAAGCCCATGTATTTGCTGTCGCGCATTTGTACTTTTGATGCGTCGTTTGGCAGGGAGAAGTCGCTCCATTTCTGCGTGTGGTAGTCGGCGTTGATTGTGAGTTTTTCGGCAATCTCCACCGATGCGCCTATGCCGAATCCGCTTGGGATTTTCACCTTGGTTTTCGACACAGTGTCGTTTAATATGGTGTCGGCCTTGGCGGTGTAGTATGTGGTGTTGTAGTCGCGGTAAGCGTAGTATTGCATGTAGTTTTCCACGAATATTTCGTTGCGGGCGTTGAGTTTTGCCTGGCTGTTGACGAAGACGCCTAAGGAAACCCTCAGCGCGTCGCGGAGGCTGTCTTTGGTGGAACGCCAGTGTTTTTCGAACCTCAATCCGATGTCGCCCTGTACGCCGTGGATTACGCGCTTGTCGTTCATGTAGAATTGCGACGAATAGGGGTATGTGGTTCCGTTGATTACGTAGCCGCTTCTCGTCATGTATGACCTTTCCGTGCGCTCGATGCTGCCAAAGAGCGTGCTGCCGGTGAATCCTATCGAAAACATCTTGAAAAATTTGAATGCAGTGGCTATCGAGACCCTGTTGAGTCCGCCCTTGCCTTCGTAGTATTCTTGGTATGGGTATGTTTCGCCGTCAAATTCCTTGGGTTTGGATGTGCTGTTCATGGTGTAGCCCATCGCGCTGTATGGTTTCATATAAAATGCGAAGTACCACCACGGTTTTGCCGCAAAGCCGCCTGCAAGGTATTTGAATGTGGATTTGCAGGTTTTTTCGGAGTTTGACGACGTTGTGATGTTGGTGTATTTTACGTCGAAGCCGACGTCGAATACAAAATGGTGCGGCAACATGTTGGTGTTGCAGGCGGGGTTGACGGTGTTTACGTACATCGTGTTGCTTTCCGCCGCCGATGTCCCGCCCATGGCTATGTTTTGTCCCGTGCCAGGAGTACAGATGTCGCCGAGCCCGTAACGTGAATAAGGCGAGCTTGTAATGTTTTGCGCTCCCGCCTCAGCCGCCACTGCAAGTATAATTGTCAGGGCGATAAGTTTAATTCTCTTTAAGTACATTGTAATTTAAAATTCTATTTAGGCCAATTGTTACTAAATTTGGCTCTGCAAATATCGTGATTTTTAATTTCTTAGACAAATAAATACTGCCTCCGCCAGTAAAAATAATTCGGGAATTAACATTTTTTTTCTCAAATTGGCTTATGTAGCCTTCTATTTCGTGTATTACGCCGTTTACTACGCCGTTGCTTATCGCCTCTGTGGTGGATAGGCCGAAGGTGTCGGTGGGCTGCGGGTCGGTGATGAGGGGCAGCCGCGATGTGTATTGGTGCAATGCCTTGAACCTTAGGAGGATGCCCGGCGAGATGTTGCCGCCGAGGTATTCTCTGCCGTCGCGCACGTAGTCGTAGGTGATGGCGGTGCCGGCGTCTATTATCAGGCAGTTGCAGCCCGGAAACAGCACTGTGGCACCTACTGCGGCGGCGAGTCGGTCGTTGCCGAGGGTGCGGGGCGTAGAATAGAGGTTGGCGATGGGAATTTTTGTGTCGGCGTCGAGCATAAGCACCGTGCCGGCGATGCCTTCTAACGCCGCGCTTATCTCGTCGTATTGCATCGCCACCGACGAAACTATGCAATTCTTTACGTCGTGTATGCCGCGCAGCCTGCTGATTGCCGCCGCTGCCGCGATGGGATTGGAGTCTGCTATGTCGCTGTCTATGAGTGTGTTTTGGTCGTAGATGGCGAGTTTGCAGGCGGTGTTTCCTATGTCTATTATTAAATTCATTGTTAAATATTTGACAAAACTATTTTTTTTTCGGCTGCAAGTTACTAAATTTGCAGCAAGTTTGCAACCTCCAAACAATAATGAATATGGCAAAAAAAATACTCATCGTAGAGGATGACAAAATGCTCTGCACCATCTTCCAGATGTTTATACAAGAACTTGGTTACGAGATTTCGGGCGTGGCACGTACAGGAGAGGATGCCATAGACCATCTTGTGCAGTGTCCTGACGTAGATTGTATCCTCATGGACATACAACTCGACGGCAACCTCGACGGCATTTCCACCGCCCGCATCATAGGGCAGCGGCATAGGACACCTGTTATATTTGTGTCGGGAACTACTGCGCCGGAGGTAGTGCAGTCGGCGGCGATGTGCAATGTGTATGGTTTTATCACCAAGCCTATTTACCGTCAAAACCTTGGCGTGTCCATTGAGTATGCCTGCGCCAAGTGCAAATCTGAACTTCTTAGTCGGTAATCCTGATGCCTACGAGCGACAGGTCGTCTATTTGTGTGGAGCCAAACAGCCAGTCGTTCATTATGTTGGCAATGTTGCGTTTCTGGGTTTCGCATGGCAGCGCGTAGTTGCTCTTGAAGAAGTCCAAGAGCCTTTTTGTCATAAACTTGACTCCCGAAAATCCTATCTGGCTTGGTATTCCGTCCGACGACATATATATCATGTCGTCTTTCTGTGTGTCAAATAGTTGTGTCTGGAACGACGCCGATTCGTTGATGTGCCTTCCTACGGGCATACGGTCGCCTTTCAGGCGGATGATTTCGCCGTTGCGGACGATGTAGAGGCTCTGGTATGCTCCGGCAAAACGCAGGCAGTGGTTGTATTTGTCGTATGCCACTATCGACATGTCCATGCCGTCGGCTGTGGAGAAGGATTCTTCGCCGCGTGCCATTGCCTCTGCCACTTCTTCGTCGTTGGCGAGTGCCTGTTTGATGTATTCGCGCATCATGTCGAGGATGATGCCGGGCATGATGTCTATTTCGGGGTTTTTGAGGAGTTCTTTGATTGCCGATATGCCGAGCATGCTCAGAAAACCGCCCGGTACGCCGTGTCCGGTGCAGTCGGCAAGTACAAAGATGTCGAGTCCGGCGTTTTGGGTGGCGTAGTAGAAGTCGCCGCTCACGATGTCTTTGGGCTCGTAATATATAAAGTGGTCGGGGAAAATCCTGTGGATGTGTTCCTCGCTCGGCAGGGCTGCACTTTGTATGTGTTTGGCGTACCTGATGCTCTGGTACATTACAAGGTTGGCGCGTTCTGATGCCATGCGTTGCTCCTCGATGACGTTGCGCTGCGCTATTATTTCCTCTTGCTGACGGCTGAGTTGCTGGTTTTTGTCGTTGAGTATTTTTACGTTTTCTCGTTTGACGTGCAGGGCGCGGAGGGTGAGTCCGAGAAGTATCGTGCCGATTATAAGCACTATTATAATAAGTGTGGTGATGCGTTTCTGCTGCTGTATTTCTTTCTTGCTTTTTTCTTTTTCGATTTCTTTTTCGTTTTGTATTTTTTGCAGGTTTACTTTTGAGTTGAACTCCGCGTTTTCCATCACGTTGAGGCTGCTCACAAAATCTATGTAGCACTTGACGTATTCGCACATGTTGACGTATGCGCCTTCAAAGTTTCTGACATCCTCGTAGCACTGCGACGCCACTTTGTATATGTCCATCTTGCGGTTGATGCCTATGGAGTCTATGTAACGCTGTTTGAGGTAGTCGGTGATATTGATTCCAATCTGTCCGTTTTGCTCGAAGTAGGATGTCTGCGCCTTTTGGGTGAGAATCATTACTATGTTTTCCACCGATTTTACCGTGCTTTGGTATTTTAGGGCTTTGTCGCAGTAACTGTACGCGCTGTCTATAAGCCAATGTTGCTTGTTCATTGTGTATATTTTGCCGTAGAGTATCGCCTTGATGTGGTAGTAATCAAACATTACTACGCCCTGTTCCGCTTTGTCTTTGCATTTTGCGCCAACGATGCCGATGGTGTCTGCCTTGGCGTTGAGTTCGTTGAGTTCGTCGATGGTGATGCTGTGTTTGGTCTCGTTAAAGTGCATCCATATCCATATGTAATAGTCTTTGGCGAGCGAGATGGTGTCTTTGTTGTTGCGGTCGAGATCGATTGCTTTTTGCAGTTTTTGGCTGGCGAGGGTGTATTGCTTCATGTTGATGTCGCGGTAGGCGAGGTCGCGGTGTATCCGCGACGCTTTTGAGTGGTCGCCCATTTTTTCAAATAGTATCAACGCCTGTTGGTAGTAGTGCAGCGAGAGTGCAAACTTGTTGACATCGTTGTATGTGCAGCCGAGGTTGTAAAGTGTCTTGGCGATGCGCACGGTGTCCTTGGTCTTGCTGACTATGGAGTATTCTTTTTCGTAGTATTTGGCAGCCAATTCCCTGTTGCCGTGTTTGGAATGTGCCCATGCTATTGTGCTGTAAGCGTCGGCGAGTTTTGCGGAGTCTTTTTTCCTTTCGGCTATTGCCGCCTCGATGAGCGAATATTTTAGCACCGTGTCTGCAAAAATTGACGTCTGTGCCGCCTGATGGCACACCAGAAGGGAGTCTTCGGCGGTATTGGCCACGGCAAGACTATCGCTCCACGTGCCGTCGTCGGCGGGTGGTTCGTTGCTCTGTTGCCCCGTTTCGGTAGTTAATAGCAATGCTAATATGCTTATTATAAGGGTTTTAACCATCTGACTGTTAAATCTGGTTTATGGTTCAAAGTTAGAAAATATTATTAAAATGTGCAACAATTGTTGTGCGAATTTGAGAAAAAATTATTATTTTTGCAGAATTAATATTTACCTGACAGCGATATGGATTTCAAGTTAACGTCGGAGTTTAAGCCCACGGGCGACCAGCCGCAGGCCATCAGCCAACTTTCTGAGGGCGTCAAGCGCGGCGACAAGTATCAGATTTTAAAAGGTGTTACGGGTTCGGGAAAGACTTTCACCGTTGCCAACGTAATCCAGAATGTAGGCAAGCCGGTGCTTGTGCTGAGCCACAACAAGACCCTCGCAGCGCAACTTTACGGCGAGTTCAAGTCGTTTTTCCCAGAAAACGCCGTGGAGTATTTTGTGTCGTATTACGATTATTACCAGCCGGAGGCGTTTATCCCCACCACCAACACTTATATAGAGAAGGATCTCTCCATCAACGACGAAATCGAGAAACTCCGTATGTCGGCGGCTACGGCGTTGCTGTCGGGACGCAGGGACATCATCGTGGTTTCGAGCGTGAGTTGCTTGTACGGCATCGGCAACCCGGAGGATTTTCACGCCAACGTAATCCATTTTAACTGTGGGGATAACGTTGGGCGCAACAAATTGCTCCATCTCTTGTCTGAGAGCCTATATTGCCGCAACGAGATTGACTTCAAGCGCGGCACTTTCCGTGTGAAGGGCGACACGGTGGACGTCTTTGTCGCTTACGACGACTACGCCTACCGCATCCGTTTTTGGGACGACGAGGTGGACGAAATCATCAAGTTTGACCCCATCAACAATATTACCCTCGAAACTTCTGACACTTGCGTAATCTATCCGGCAAAAAATTTCATCACCTCGCACGACCGTCTGATGGCTGCGATGCAGCAGATACGCATCGACCTCGGTTTGCAGATACAGTTTTTTCAGGACGAGGGCAAGTCGTTGGAAGCCAAGCGCATCGAAGACCGTGTGAACAACGACCTCGAAATGTTGCAGGAACTCGGTCATTGTCAGGGCGTTGAAAACTATTCTCGGTATTTCGACGGACGACAACCAGGCAGCCGGCCTTTCTGTCTGATGGACTATTTCCCAGACGATTTTTTGGTTGTTATCGACGAGAGCCACGTAACTCTTGGACAGATTCACGCGATGTATGGCGGCGACCGCAGCCGCAAGGCAAACCTTGTGGAATATGGTTTCAGGTTGCCGGCGGCGTTTGACAACAGGCCGTTGAAGTTCAACGAGTTTGAGGATTTGTGCGGTCAGGTGATTTACCTCTCGGCCACTCCTGCCGACTACGAACTCGAAAAATGCGGCGGCGTGGTGGTGGAGCAGTTGATTCGTCCCACGGGACTTCTCGACCCGCCGATAGACGTGCGCCCCACGCTCAACCAAATCGACGACCTCATCAACGAAATCCAACAGGTTGTTGCACGCGACGAGCGTGTGATGGTAACTACCCTCACCAAGCGCATGGCGGAGGAACTCACCAAATATCTCCTCCGTATGGACATCCGCACCAGATACATCCACAGCGAAGTGGATACCCTCGAACGCATTGAGATTATGGACGGACTGCGCACTGGCACTTTTGACGTGCTTGTGGGCGTCAACCTTTTGCGCGAAGGTCTCGATGTGCCGGAGGTGTCGCTCGTGGCGATTTTGGATGCCGACAAGGAGGGTTTTCTGAGGTCGGCGCGGTCGTTGACGCAGACTGCTGGACGTGCCGCCCGCAATGTTCACGGACATGTTATCATGTATGCCGATGTGATTACCGATTCGATGCGCGACACCATAGAGGAGACTGCCCGCCACCGCAGCATACAGATGCAGTACAACGACGAGCACGGCATAACGCCCACGCAAATTCGCAAGGCTACGGGTGGCGTGTTGATAGCCAAAGGCGATGCTGACAATGTTTTCAAGGTGGATGCCACCGCGCCCGTTACAGCCAAAGCAGCCGAGCCTGAGACCAAATTCCTCTCCAAGCGCGACCTCGAACGCATGGTGCGCGAGACCCGTCAAGAGATGGAGCGTGCCGCAAAAAAACTCGACTTCGTGGCCGCTGCAAGCCTCAGGGACAAGATGTTTGAGTATCAGAAGGCGTTGGGGGAGCGAGGATGAAAAATTTGCGGATACGTTTGGATTTGTGAGTTATTTTTTTTTACTTTGTGGCATAATGAATAAAGACGAAATACTATATATAAGTCCGATAACAGACTTTGGTTTCAAGAAGTGTTTCCGCGACGAGATTGTTATGAAAGGCTTTCTGACCGCGCTGTTTGAATCGGCGGGCATTGTGATGAACATCGTCAGCCTGACCTACCTCAACAGCGAGTCGGATGGCGACCAGAAAAGTGGTCGTCGGGTGATATACGACGTTAAGTGCCGTCTCGACACTGGCGAAGAGTTCATAATAGAGATGCAGAACGAGAAACAATCGTTTCTCGACAAGCGCATCACCTATTATGTGGCTCGTGGCATCTCAAACCAGGGCGATATCGTCAAGCAAAAAGGCGACACTGTAACCAAAAAGGAGAAGAAAAAGTGGGATTACGACATCAAGAAGGTTGTCGGCATTTTCCTACTCAATTTCAAGATTCCCGGTGAGGAACGCCATAAAGTTTCGCGCAACTGTATAGTTGATGTTAACAGCAAAAAGAAAGAAATCACCAACCACTTGCTTGAATATTGGAAGATACAGTTGCCGTATTACAGGAAGGGCAAAAAGAAGCCGGAGGACTGCAAGACAAAGTTGGACTATTGGTTGTACAACATAGCAAACATGGACAAGATGAGAACTACAATGCCATTCATAGATAGAAGCGAGGCCTTGGCTCGGTTCAATGACCTCGCGAGGTTTCATGCGCTTTCTGCATCGGAACAAGAACGGTACATGAAAGAATATGACGACTGTGTAGTATGGGAAGATGTCATCAACCTAAGGTTTAAAGAGGCCGTTGACAAAGGAACAAAAGCCGGCGAGAAACGCGGTTACCGTAAAGGACGTGCTGAGGGACGTGCGGAAGGACGTGCGGAAGGACGTGCGGAAGGACGTGCAGAGGGACGTGCAGAGGGACGTGCCGAAGGACGTGCAGTTGGTCTCGCTGAGGGACGTGCCGAAGGACGTGCGGAGGGTGAGAAGCAAACGATGATTACCATTGCTCGCAGAATGAAGCAGAGAGGCAACTCATTATTTGAGATTGCCGAAATCACTGGGCTTTCCGCCGAGGAAATCGAAAAGTTGTAAATTAATAAAACAGAAATAACATTTTCGAATGTCAATTTTTTCTTTGCAAAATCAAAAGAAATGCGTACTTTTGCAAAAATTTTTACCTTAGTTTAAAAACATCTATACAATGGCGCGAAAAAAAGCAGTATATGTATCGCCTATCGACAAGGCGGCTGAGTTTGTAAAAGACGACAGGTTCAAGTTTGTTATGGGACTTCTTATGTTGCTCCTGTCGTTGTTTGCGCTTGTTGGATTCATATCCTACCTTTACACATGGAAGGAAGACCAGAGCAAATTTGAGATGGGGTATTTCCGTCTGCTCTTCAATAGCGACATCCACGTTGTAAACAGCGGCAGCAAGGTGGGCGCGATACTTGCGCACATCTTCATCCACAACCTTTTTGGGGTGCCGTCCTTTGTGTTTGTATGGCTGTTTGTGCTAATTGGACTCAAAATTTACAAGTACGAGCCGGTTCCTTTCTGGTCCACTGTCAAACATTCTATTATATGGATAGTGTGGTCGTCGATATTTCTTTCGGTAATCACAAGCGGCGACACTTTTTTTGTTGGCGGCGTGTTTGGCTACGAAGTGGAAAGTTGGTTAGAATCGGTGATTGGTTGGTTCGGCACATTGCTGCTGATGCTTATTTGTGCCGGTGCTATTATAATGATGACGGTGGAAAACTCGGTAAGTTGGGTGAAGATTTTTGGCGACGACTTCCGCAAGCACCGCAACATCAAGACCGCATGGGTTGCCGCTAACACCTTTGCCAAGTCGATGACTGAGTCTCAGAAACTTAACGCCGAACGTAAGCAAAACTCCACCACTTCTTCGCGCAAAAAGACTTCGGACGACAATTACGACGAAGTAATCTTTGAGGACGACAACCGTGGCGACGACAATATGCTCAACAGTCCTGTTAACACCCCAAATGCCGACGGCGGCAGCAAGGGCATAGGCTCTTTTGTGCGCGACATTTTCGGCGGCAAGGATTATGTGGGCAAGGAGCAGAAGATAGATTTCAACGACACTCAGCAGTCAGCGAAGACATCGCAATCCTCTGTTAACACACGTCAACAGTCAACTGCCGAGAGCGACAGCCCTCATTCCGTTAAGGAGCGTTATGTAATTGGCGACAATCCCGTCGCCCCCGCAAATACCGGCAATACCGACAGCATCGACTTTGAGGTGGAGGACACCACGGAGTCTGACGACGAAGCCGACGTACAGTTTGACGCGCCCGATCCCGACGTGCAGCCCTCGGAGATAACGCCCGGCACCTCGTCGTTTACCGCCACTGCCACCGACAGCGAATCCATGCCCCTCGAAGTGGAGACCAACCACGACATCACCGTTACCGACATCAGCAACCTGCCGCCATACGACCCGACGCTCGACTTGTCAGACTACAAGTTGCCGCCCGTGTCGCTGCTCAACCACCTCGACAACAAGAAGACCGTATCCGACGCGGAACTCACCGAAAACAAGACCAAGATTGTAAACGTCTTGAAGGACTTCCGCATCAAACTCACCAAGATAAAGGCAAATATCGGCCCCACTGTTACCCTCTACGAACTCACGCCGGCTCCGGGTGTCAAGATTTCAAAAATCAAGAGCCTTGAAGACGACATCATGATGAACTTGAAGGCTACGGGTATCCGAATCATCGCGCCAATCCCCGGACGTGGCACTGTGGGTATCGAAGTCCCCAACCAAAACCCGGAGATTGTTACAATGGAATCGCTGATAACATCGGCGGCGTTCCAAAACAGCAAATACGAACTCCCGCTCGCCATCGGCAAGACCATCAGCAACGAGAGTTACGTCATCGACCTCGCCAAATGTCCTCACTTGCTCGTTGCCGGTGCTACGGGTCAGGGTAAGTCGGTGGGTCTCAACGCCATCATTGCGTCGATACTTTACAAGAAGCATCCCGCGCAGGTGAAGTTTGTGCTTGTGGACCCCAAGAAAGTGGAACTCACACTTTATAATAAGATAGAAAAACACTTCCTCGCCAAACTTCCTGAAAGCGAGGATGCCATCATCACCGACGTTGAGAAGGTAAAGCAGACCCTCAACTCGCTCACCGTGGAGATGGACAACCGTTACGACCTTCTCAAAGAGGCTGGTTGCCGCAACATCAAGGAATACAACGCCAAGTTTATCGCGCGTCGCCTCAATCCCGAACGCGGCCACAAGTTCCTGCCTTATATAATAGTGGTAATCGACGAGTTTGCCGACCTCATCATGACCGCCGGCAAGGAAGTGGAAAAACCTCTTGCGCGTATCGCACAACTTGCCCGCGCCATTGGCATCCACCTCATTGTTGCCACGCAGCGTCCTACCACCAACATCATTACGGGTACTATCAAGGCAAACTTCCCGTCTCGTATCGCCTTCAAGGTGTCGTCGGCAGTTGACTCCAAGACCATCCTCGACACCACTGGCGCAAACCACCTGATTGGTCGCGGCGATATGCTCGTGCAATATGGCAGCGACGGCATCACACGTCTGCAATGCGCCTTCATCGACACGCCCGAACTCGAACAGATAACGGAATATATCGGTTCGCAGCGCGGTTATCCCACCACCTACGAACTTCCCGAACCTGACATTGAGGCTGGCGAAGAGGGCGAGGCTGTTGACCTCTCCAAACGCGATTCGATGTTTGAGGAGGCGGCGAGGATTATCGTAAACACCCAGCAGGGCAGCACGTCGATGTTGCAGCGCAAATTGGAGATTGGTTACAACCGCGCCGGACGCATCATGGACCAACTCGAAGCCGCCGGCATAGTGGGACCCGCCGAAGGCAGCAAGCCCCGCAAGGTGTATATCGACTCAGAGTATGCCCTCGAACAGTTCATACAAAACCTCGACCGCAGTTTGTAAAAAAAAAAATTTTCATTAATTAGTTGCCTTAGCAACCATTAATGCAGAAACAAACAAAAACAATATTTAAACCATGAAAATCACAAAAATCATATCGGCAGCATTGATGGCGTTGATGTTTTCGACGCCTGTAATGGCGCAGGACGACGCTCACGACCCCAACGCCAAGAAAATCCTCGACAAGGTTCAGCAGACCACGCAGGGGTACGAGACACTCCGTGCGTCTTTCGACTGGACTCTCGAAAACAAGACGGAGAAGACCAAGGACACCAAGAACGGCTTCATGTTCCTCAAAGGCGGCAAATACAAACTGATACTTGCTGGTACAGAGATGTTTAGCGACGGTGCCACCTTATGGACTTACTCCAAGGATGCCAACGAAATCACCATCTCCGAGGTGGAGGAGGACGAAGACAACATTATCAGCAACCCCACTAAAATATTCGACCTCTATCAAAAAGGCTTCAAGTATGCCCTCAAAGGCGAGGAACAGCGCGAAGTGAAGGTGAAGAAGGACGGCAAGGTTGTTACCGAAAAGAAGACCTGCCAGATCATCGACCTCTATCCCGAGAAGCCCAAGGGCAAGGAGTTTCATACCGTGGAACTCGTTGTCGTAAAAGAGACGGCGCAGATAGCCATCATCGACATCAAGTTTAAGAACGGCAGCGACCAGATAATTGAAATCACCGAATACAAGCCCAACGCAACCATGGCGGACGCGCTCTTCACCTACGATCCAGCCAAATATCCGGGCGCAGAGGTCAACGACATGAGGTAAATCCTGACGTAATCACCCTCAAAAAACAGGACACCACACCTATTTAATATATATACATCGACGGCTGCCGACCGCAAAAAGTTGCGGAAGGCAGCCTTTTTTGGGCCTTTAAGTCAGAAAATCAAAAATTTAACAAAAAAACTATCAAAAAAATTTTATATATCTTCCAAAAACTCTTATATTTGCAGTCGGAAAAAAGATTCAACAACAAGAATAAAAAAACGTAACACAAATGACAAAAGCAGATATCGTAAACGAGATTTCCAAGAACACGGGAATCGAGAAAGTAACTGTTCAGAAGGCGGTAGAAGCGTTCATGGACTCTATCAAGGATGCATTGGTGGCAGAGAAGAACGTATATCTTCGCGGTTTCGGTAGTTTCGTAATCAAGAAGAGGGCGCAGAAGACTGCTCGCAACATCTCCAAGAACACTACAATTGTGATTCCGGAGCACAACATCCCTGCATTCAAACCTTCCAAGGTGTTTGTAGGCGAGGTTAAGAAATAATTGCTGTTCCAAAAGACAGTTACTCAGATTCTCCATTTAGGGAACTGGGTTGATAATCAACATTTTAACTAACAAAAAAAACTTAATAAAAATGCCAAGCGGAAAAAAGAGAAAGCGCCACAAGATGGCTACTCACAAGCGCAAAAAGCGTCTGCGCAAGGACAGACACAAGAAGAAATAGGTTTTTCTTGTACTTCCAAGGAAAGCAAGGAAGAGTCCCAAACCAATGGATTTGGTGGCTCTTTTTTCTTGCATTGCAACAACCCCATTACCTCTGTATCATACAGATAAACTAAAACTCATTCTAAGTGGATAACACAACAGAACAGGTAACTAATGATTTAGTTATAAATGTTACAGAGTCGGAAGTGATACTGGCATTGCTTGAAGACAAGCGGCTGGTGGAAATACACAAGGAGAAGAGGAACAGAAGGTTTTGCGTAGGGGACATCTACCTCGGCAAGGTCAAGAAGATTATGCCGGCACTCAACGCCGCGTTTGTGGACGTTGGCTTCGAGAAGGATGCCTTCCTGCACTATCAGGATCTTGGCCCGCAGTTTGCTACTTTGCACAAGTACATACAGGTGGCCATCGACAATCCCAAAAACCTAAAGCCTCTGCAGTCTGTCAATCTGATGCCCGAAATAGACAAAAAGGGCAAGATTGCCGATCAACTATCGTCAGGTCAGAGAGTAGTTGTTCAGATTAGTAAAGAACCGATTAACACCAAGGGACCGAGGCTCACCTCCGAGATATCCATCGCGGGGAGGAATCTCGTGCTTCTGCCTTTTTCCGACCGGGTGTCGGTGTCGCAGAAGATCAAGTCCAAAGAAGAACGCGAGAGGCTCAGGCAACTCATACAGTCCATCAAGCCCAAGAATTACGGCATCATCGTCCGTACAGAGGCTCAGAGTAGGCGTGTTGCGGTGCTCGACGCAGAAATCAAGTCGCTTGTAGAGCGATGGGAAACTGCTGTGAAGGCGTTAGGCGGCGCGTTTCCGCCAAAACTCCTCGTAGGTGAGATGGACGCCACGTCCACCATCCTGCGCGACACGCTTAACAACTCGTTCAACAGCATTGTCGTAAACGATCCCGCCATCTATCACGAGGCAAGGTCGTTTATATGCGACATCGCGCCGGAGCAGGAGAAAATCGTGAAACTCGACACAGAAAAGACGCCGATTTTCGACCGCTACTTCAACGTCAACAAACAGATAAAACTCCTTTTCGGCAAGACCGTTACCTTCAAGAACGGCGCGTACCTGATTATGGAGCATACAGAGGCTCTTTTTGTTATTGATGTCAATAGTGGCAACCGTGCAAGCAACACCGACCAGGAGTCAAACGCGCTTGACGTAAACCTTGCAGCAGCAGACGAGATAGCAAGGCAACTCAGGCTCAGGGACATTGGCGGCATCATCGTGGTCGATTTTATCGACATGCACAAGAACGAAAACAAAAAAGAACTCTACGACAGGATGCGGCAGGCCATGTCCAAAGACAAAACAAAGCACAATATTCTGCCCCTCAGCAAATTCTGCCTCATGCAGATTACAAGGCAGCGTGTAAGGCCGGAGATGGATATGAAGACCCAGGAGACTTGCCCTTGTTGCGGCGGCACGGGTCAAATAACATCCACGATTGTGCTTGCCGACGAAATCGAAGACAACATCAAGAACGTCCTCGAAGAAAACATTGTAAGCAAATTGGTGCTGACGGTTAATCCAATAGTGGCGGCCTATCTGACCAAAGGCGTATTTTCGATACGCATGAAGTGGATTTTGAAGTACAAAGTCATGATTAAAATTATAGCCGACTCTGAATATGGCTTGATTAATTTCGCAATCCACGACGACGAAGGCGTACATCTTAATAATTACTAACGAATTTTTTTTGCGGCGCGTCCGGCTAACATTGCTTGCCAGAAGGACGCACCGCAATTTTTTTTACATTTTTGTTTGGAGTTTCGCAATTATTTTTTACTTTTGGAGTGGCAAAAAAGACAACTCTTTATACTCAAAAAAATGAAAGTGAAAATAGAATACACCAAGGGTAAAACCACTAAGGAAGACCTCTTGGCTCTCAAGACGTACATTGAAAAACAGAAAATAAAAGGCGTGTCGCGTGTGGCTCTCGCCACCGAAAAGCCCAAAAAGGGCGAGATGGGCGCAGGAATCATGCCCGCCTTGACCGCGATGATTGGCTCGCTTGCCGACCCTTTCACCGCGCTCGCGCACTCCCTTGTGGAGATGGTGAAACTCAAGCGCAGCGAAATCAGGCTCACCGGCACAAGCGGCGCAGAACTCTACATCTCAGGCAAGGTGAATGAGAAGGATCTCGAAAGTGCCATCGAAAAATTCTTTGCGCAGGAGAAGTCAAACGTAAAGACGGGTGCAAAACGCACCAAGCAGTCAACTCCGCCCCCGCCGCCACAGACAGAGGCACAGAAGCAGTCTGACGGCGAAAAGAAATAGTTTTTTTCAAAACCAATACAATGCACAAAAAAAAAACTCGCAATCATAACACTCGGTTGCAGCAAAAACCTCGTTGACAGCGAGGACATCGCCACGCGCATCCACAGCAGGTACGACGTCGTTTT
>JAEEGL016460705.1_pt1 | contig 42262 bp, 32 predicted proteins | sample 9134231 | NCBI WGS metagenome assembly JAEEGL01 (sample SAMN16246548, study PRJNA631951) | gut metagenome | biome: gut microbiome; feature: rumen; material: fiber-attached | host: Bos | place: Iran: Karaj | collected 2018-10 | reverse complement strand
CTCTTACGACTGACTGTTTTGTAAAGAGACTGTGAGTCTTCTTTGCGATAAATGCTGCCGCGAACAGAGATAACGGCGTAAGTACAAATACAAGAAGTGCTATGTAAGGATTTACAAGTACCATGAATATGAGCGTTCCTACTATGGTCACCACGCTTGTAAAAAACTGGGTAAGGCCTACAAGAAGTCCGTCTCCGAACACTTCGGCATCAGCAATAATACGGCTTACTAGATCTCCGTGGGGATGGGCATCAATATATGAAAGGGGCAGGTGCTCAACTCTCTCAAATGCATCTCTCCTGATATCCCTGATGATGCAGTATGTCATCTTGTTGTTGCAGAGATTTAAAAGCCACTGCAAAACAGTAATGGTCATTGCAAAGATAATTATTATCGTTATCTTTAAAATAAGCATATCAAAATCAACATCACCTCTGCCGACTATACAGTCGATGCACTCTCCGGTAAATACAGGTATCACAAGGGCAAGTGCCGCCGAGCCAAACGACAAAAGGACAGATAACAGGAGCAGGAGCTTATAATCTCCGGCGTATCCGATTATCTTTTTTATGACAGTCATATTCTCTTTTCGGGACATTTTGTTTTTATTCATCTGAGTCTCCGAACTGTGAATCGTATATCTCTTTATAAACACTGCATGACTTTAATAGTTCCTCATGGGTACCAAGTCCTGCAAGACTTCCGTTTTCCAGAACGATAATTACATCCGCTTTCATAATTGAAGCTGTCCTCTGGGAAACTATAAATACAGTAGGTCTGTTATTCATATTATCAAGATTACCACGAAGCTTTGCATCAGTAAGGGCATCAAGAGCAGAAAAACTGTCATCGAGAATAAGTATACCCGGTCTGCCTGTAAGTGCTCTTGCTATGGTGAGACGCTGACGCTGACCACCAGAGAGATTTTTACCACCTGATGTCAGCTTGTAATCAAGTTCTCCCTCTTTAGCCATCACAAAGTCGTATGCATCGGCTATCTTAAGTGCTTCCTTAATCTCATCGTCTGTAGCATTCTCATTGCCCCACTTCATGTTGTCTCGAACCGAGCCTGAGAATAGTACGGCTTTCTGAGGCACAATGCTTATATGTTTTCTAAGTGTTTTTTCCGTATATGACTTAATGTCTTTTCCGGCAAGAATTACTTTGCCTTCGGTAGCATCATAAAAACGTGTTATCAGATTTATGAGTGTCGTCTTTCCGGAACCCGTTCCTCCAATTACACCTACTGTCTGACCGGGCTTTACATTAAAGCTGATATCCCGGAGCGTGTAGTCACCTGCACCTTTATATTTGAGTGCCACATTTTCAAATGACACTTGGGGAGCCTTTTCGTCATCAAGCTCTTCGTTTCCGTATTCCATTGAACCTTTTGTCATAAAGATTTCTTCTATGCGGGATGCACTGGCGAGTGCCTTTATATCGAGAAGTATGAAGTTCGCCAGCTTAATCAGCTCAACAAGTATCTGAGACATATAGTTTACAAGAGCAACAACCTGACCCTGAGTCAGTATGCCTGACTCTACATTTAAAGCGCCCTTGTAAATCAGAGCAACTATTCCCAGATTGACAATAATATATGTGACAGGATTTGTGAGTGATGAAATACGGCCTGTTACCAGCTGCATTTTAGTGAGCAGACTGTTTTCCTCGTTAAACTTCTCTGTCTCACTTTTCTCTTTACGAAATGCCCTTATGACCCTGACACCTGAGAGATTATCTCTGGTCCTGACCAGCACGTTGTCGAGCTGTCTCTGAACCCGGCGCTGTTTTGGAATAGTGATAATCATTATGCCATATACAACAATGGATAAGAGCACGATGATAATTAGAAAAATAAGGGATATCTTTGCATTGACTGTAAACGCCATAATCATGGCGCCAAATACGATAAAAGGTGAACGCAGGAAAAGACGGAGCGTCATATTAACACCTGACTGAACCTGATTAACATCGCTGGTCATTCTGGTAATGATGCTGCCGTTACCGAGAGTATCTATCTCTGTGTATGAGAGAGTCTGAATATGTTTAAACAGAGCGCTTCTGACTCTTGTCGCAAACTTTGTAGCTGCCTTTGCCGAGAAGTACTGGGCTGTCAGCGAACAGGTAAGGCCCACTATCGCAAGGGCTCCTAGTATCATGACATGGCCCGTTACATAGCTTTTATTTCCTGATGCAATGCCCGTATCGATTATACCTGCAATTACAAGAGGTACAAAAAGCTCAAAGCATGCCTCGAGAAGTTTAAACAAAGGTCCGAGAAAGCATTCTGTTTTTAAACCTTTAAAATACTTTAATAATGTCTTCATGAAGACGTCTCCGGATTAGACGAACATTATCTTCTCTGCCATATCTTTTGCAGCTTCTTCTCCGTTAAAAATCTCAAGAAGCTTAAGTCCGAAATCAACTGCTGTACCAAGGCCCCTTGATGTAATGATATTACCATCAACAGTCACCTTGTCATATGAGACATCTGCTCCTGTAAGGCCATCCTCCATACCGCCGTAGCAGCATGCCTTTTTGCCTTTAAGGAGTCCGAGTCCGCCAAGTACGGTCGGTGCTGCACAGATTGCTGCCACATACTTTCCGTCACCTGCAAATTTTACAGCTGCGTCTGTGACAAGCTTTGATTCTCTTAAGTATTTAGTACCCGGCATTCCTCCGGGGAGTATCATCATATCGTATGAATCCAGATTAGCGTCTTCTGCCTTTATATCTGTTACAAGATTAATGTCATGGCTTCCCTTTATCTCTTTTCTGCCCATGATGGAAGCCATATCAAGCTTTATACCGCCTCGTCTTAATATATCAACTACAGCGAGTCCTTCCACCTCTTCAAATCCGTCTGCGATAAACATAATTGCTGTCTTATTCATCTTTTTTCCCTCCTAATATTCTCTCAAGATCTTCTTTTGTAAAATAATAATCCGTGTTACAAAAATCACAGTGTACTTCTGCAGGCTTATCCTCTTCCCCAGCCTGCTTTATCATATCTTCAAGCTCATCTTTTGCTATGAGCGAAAGTGCATTTTCAACTCTCTCCCTGCTGCAGTCGCATCTGTACTCGGGAGTAATCTCATCGTTTATCTCCACATCAAAACCGTCAAGGAGCTTGTATAAAATATCTTTTGCAGTCATGCCACTGTCGTACATGCTTGTGACAGACGATATGTTCTGAAGGTTTGCCTCAAGCTTGTCTATCGTTTCATCATTTGCAAACGGCATGAGCTGTAATATAAAGCCTCCCGCACATTTCACACTGCAGTCAGTATCCACAAGGACTCCGAGCCCTACTGATGAAGGTATCTGCTCCGAAAGCGAGAAGTAATAAGTAATATCTTCTGCTATCTCTCCTGTCACAAGGTTTGTCGTACCGACATAGGGCTCTTTAAGTCCCATATCCTTAATGACAGTCAGGGTTCCATTTCCAAGTGCTCCTGATACATCAAGCTTGCCGTTTGGCTTTAAAGGGATATCCACGTGAGGATTAACCGCATATCCCTTTACCTTACTCAGATAATCTGCCGCAACGACAAGGCCTGCTCCCGGTCCGTCACCGTCTATCTTAAGAGTCAGCCTGTCTCCTTCATTTTTAAGCATTGCTCCCATAAGAGCCCCTGCCGTAAGCAGTCTGCCAAGGGCTGCCGTCATGACAGGATATGTATCATGCTTTTCATATGCAGTCATTACTGTTTCTTTTGTATCGGCCACAAATGCCCGGATTTGGGCGCCTGCAGCTGTTGCTCTGATTATCTTATCAGCCATTTTTCTGTTCCTTACTTATTTACTGATTTACCATACTCTCTTGCTATAACGGTAAATCTCTCTGTACTTTCATCCGGCTCCTGCTTTGTATCTGTATCAAATGCTCTCTCAAAAACAAGACCGGCCTCCGACAGCATCTTCTTTATTTCTGAGAGTTCATAACCTCTCTGGTAATGAACTTCCTCACTCCTTCTAAAGAGCCCGGATTCCTTATCTTTTATAAATAGCGTCAGGGCATATTCATTTATACCCGTTTCTTCATCGTATGTATTGTCCCAGATAAAACTGCAGTCTTCCCTGTTCTCAGCTATAGTGCAGTCGCCTATCTCATCCCTGTATTTATGGATAGTATTTACATCAAATATAAACACGCCGTCAGGATCAAGATAATTATTCACAAGCTTAAACATCTCCGTAAGCTCATCAGCGTCAAGAATATAATTGACACAATCGCATATGCATATAATGGCTCTCATGGTGCCATAGAGTTCAAAAGAACGCATATCCTGACAAAGATAAAGAATATCAAGACCTGATTTATCCCGCTTCTTAATAGCCTCTGAGAGCATATCCTCCGACAAGTCAACACCTGTCATGTCATATCCGGCTCTTGCCAGTCTTTCGGTCATGATACCGCTTCCACATCCAAGGTCCAGTACCAGCCCGTCCTCTATGCCATGGTCTATAAGTTCTTTATGTATATAGTCAAACCAGTCATCATACGGCACATCATCCATGAGCTCGTCATATACCGATGCAAAATCTCCGTATGTTCCTTCCTCCGGTTCTTCCTCATACAGATTACTCATCAGCTTTTGTTTCCTCTCTGTCTCTGCCAAGGAAGAATGCAATTGCAAATCCTACTGCGAGGAATAATGCACCTGTAATTCCACTAACAGCATTTATTCCACTGAATATGTCTGCATTTACAACAATGATTGCTATGGGCGATCCTGCAATAAGTCCCATGATGCACCAGAATGTTGGTACGGCATATTTTGAGAGAAGTATTTCAATGAGCTTCGCAATTACAAATATTCCTATAACCGCACCTATTCCAAACGGCACGAGGAGTCCGCAGCACATTGCCACAGTATCGAAATCACCTGCTGTTAATGCTTTTACTATATTACTGATGCTGGCGATTATATTTTCATAAAGACCCATAACCATCATCATCATTGAACCTGATACTCCGGGGATAACCATTGTACCTGATGCCACAACACCTGCTGCCGCATATTTAACAGACGGTACAACACCTGTCTCAACATAAAAGCTTTCAGTCTCAGTTTCCTCAGATGCCTTTATTGCTTCCTTCTCTTTTTCTGTATTAGCCTGTACAAATGAAAGAGCGATAACAAGAGCAAAGAAAAGAAGGAATCCAACTATATAACCTGCTTTGATTTTGTTTCCCTTTACTCTTGCCCAGATGGCAGGTACACCGCCGAGTATGAGACCGATAAATAAGAGGTTGGTCTGAATGGGAACCGTTCCAAACATCCACTCGATAATCATCGACAGTCCGACGATACCTATTACCATACCAATACCAATAGGGAGTACCGTCATCACACTCTTTTTAAATTCCTTGAAGATGTGTGTAAGTGATGTAATCAGCTTGTCATATATACCCATTGCTACAGCCATGGTACCACCGCTGACTCCGGGTATTACATTGGCAATGCCCATCACGGCACCCTTTAAAATATCGATAATAAAATTCATTTCTCCTGACCTTCCTTATGTTTATTATTCTTATGATTATTTTATTTTCTTCTTAAGTGCTTCAATGAGAGCCGATGCCTGCTCATCGGTACCTACCGAGATACGCAGGTAATCCTTTACTCTCTCACCCTTAAAGTGTCTTACGAGTATTTTGTTTTCACGCAGATATTTAAGGAGCTCCTCAGCGTCATAATCCTTGTGAGTCGCAAATATGAAGTTGCTGAGAGAATCCGGGAATGTGAATCCGAGTGCCGACAGTTCTTTCTTCATCCACTCTCTTGTCTTAATTATCTTGCCGGTTGTCTCTTTAAAGTAAGCGTCATCCTCTATGGCGATTGGTCCGATTACAAGGGACGTTGTATTCATGGTATATGAATTGACAGAATACTTTATGTCATTCAGATATTTAATCAGCTTCTCACTTCCGATTGCAAAGCCTATACGCATACCTGCCATGGCTCTCGATTTTGAGAAAGTCTGAACAACCAAGAGATTCTCATATTTATCTGTAAGGGCAAGTGCACTCTCCCCGCCAAAATCGATATATGCCTCATCGATTATGACTACACTGTCCGGATTGTGCTTTACAATATCCTCAATCATATCAAGGCTCTCGTAAATACCTGTTGGAGCATTGGGATTGGGGAATATGATTCCGCCGTTTTCTTTGTAGTAGTCTTCCGGCTTTATTCTGAAGTTCTCATCAAGTGCCTGCTTCTCATACGGAATCCTGTATACATCTGCCCACACATCATAAAATGAGTATGTTACATCAGGGAAGAATATAGGTTTATCTGAATTAAAAAATGCCAGAAAAGCCATGGATATTACGTCGTCTGATCCGACTCCCACAAATACCTGGCTGCTCTTTTTACCGTAATACTTTGCAATGGCATTCACAAGGTCATCTGCCGCAGGCTTAGGATAAAGCCTGAGCGACTCGTAGTTTAACTCCTTAAGTGCCTTCTCCACTCCCGGTGCAGGGGGATAAGGACACTCATTTGTATTAATCTTAATTACCTTTTCATTTGTCTGTTCTCCGGGTGTGTACGGTACAACACGTCTTATGTTTCGTTCCCAGGACATATCTCGTTTCCTCCAGTTATTTCACTTTGCTCTGCCAGTGCAGCTGCTCTTGCTGCTTCCTCGGTAGCCCTTGCCTCTTCCTCAGCCTTCTTTGCTTCAAGGGCGGCAAGCTTCTGCTTCTTTATTTCGGCCATTCGTTTTTCCTCTTCATCGAATCTGGCCTGTTGTTCTTTTACTTTATTAAACTGCTCATCATATTCGGTCTCTATCTCGAATATGTATGTCTCGTATGCATTTATCACAAGGGTATCACCTATCACCCTGTGTCTTCTGTATTTTCTGCCGTACGACTGATGGACATGACCGTGCAGGAAATACTTTGGTTTGTACTGTTCAATGAGTGGCAGGAATGCTTCAAATCCCTTGTGGGGATGATCGTCACCGTCGCCCTCTCCAAATGCGGGAGAATGAGTGACAAGGATATCAAATCCTTTGTTCTTCCTGAGTTTGAACTTAAGCTTCTTAACTCTCTTTGTCATCTCCTTCTGGTCATACTGGTTTATGCCCACTTTATATCTGATGGAACCGCCAAGGCCAAGGAATCTGACGCCCTTGTATACGTATATCGAATCCTCTATGCATTCACATCCGTCAGGCGGGATATCCACATACTTGTCATCGTGGTTGCCCTTAACATATATGAGGGGACAGTGAGCAAAAGTCACAAGAAAAGAGAGATATCTCGGATCAAGATCTCCACAAGAAATGATAAGATCGATGTCATCAAGCATCCCTCTCTCAAAAAAGTCCCAGTATTTTTTTGATTCCTTATCGGCAATGGCCAAAATTTTCACGGTCTTATATTCCCAACTTTTCTTCCTGTTTAATACCCTGCACCTTTACAAGCTCTATGGCTTCATCTTCCAGCTCTTCAAGGTCAGGTATATGACCTTCGACATTATCTGCGAGCCAGTCAATCGTAACTGCTTCCTCAGGGGTGAGTGAAGCTCCGTCCTCGCATCTGACCACACCGTCCTGTGAACAGAAAGGACCAGTGAACGGATTGATATTCATATTCTGAATACCTTCCCTGAGTGTACGAAGAAGTCTCACTGATCCTGCAGGAAGGTTTCGTGAATAAATTACATCTACTGCGCCGGAGCTCATTCCCCAGAAATAATTAAGCGCCTTTGTACCGGACACATTATCATCGTTTTTATATGCGCCTCTCATTACTGATCTGATGATTTCCTCATACAGCTTACCCCAGTGTCTTACAGGCATCGCAAGATTTATATGAGCACCATCATCAGCCACCTTAAAGAGACCGTATTCTCTCGTCTTGTCTATTGTTGCATTTAAGTCCTTGCCGGAAATAATTCTGACATTCCTCATGGCGAACTCTTCTTCATAGTCCCTGTTCTTAACCATCTTCCACTCAAGCGCAACCTTTGCTCCGGGGTTGGTCATCTGAACTCCGAGAGCAAACGCATTTATCTCCGCTGTCGTACCTCTTATGGGATAATCAGACAAGTATCCGACATATCCGTTGTCTGTCAGGGAGCCCGCTATCGCTCCGCTTATGAATTTTGCTTCGTACATGCGGAGGTAATATCCTCTGATGTTTTTATGATTAAGCATCATTGAGCAGTTCAGGATTTTAACTTCCGGATGAGCTACTGCAGCCTTCAATGCCGCATTACAGAGTTTTGGCGATGTGGCAAATATCACTTTGTTGCCTGCCTCGATGGCTGCCTCAAACACATCATCCGCCGTATCCTCTGCAACTCTCTCGATGCAGCTTGCCTCTATCTTGTCTCCGAATACATCCTGGATATATTTTCTTCCAAGCTCGTGAGAATATGTCCATGCTGAATTCTGAACGCCTTTATCATGAATAAACGCAATCTTAAGGACAGGTGTACCCATGGGGAAGAGCTTTACGAGAGCGACCTTCTTGGACTCGTCTGTAGGGCTGAGTACCAACTCCACTTCAGTGTCATTATCAAGCATTCTGAACTCATTCCAGAGATTTGCTATCTCTTTTCTGAATTCACCCTCTGTCTTTGACTTTGCTTCCTCATAGCTGTATATCTCAAGATAAGCCGCAAAAGCATCTCCCGATCCGATTGCCAGTCTGTCCTGATTCTTGATTTTAAATTCGTGATCGAAATAATAATATGCCGAATTAAAATCCTGCTTGTCTTCTTCCGTCCACTTTGTGGTAAGGTCATGACCTGTACCGATGAGAAGCTTCTGGTATGTCCCCTCTTTAAGTACATTTACATAGTTGATTCCCGTGAGTTCATAGAAATCAAGAAATTCATAATATTTCCTGATATCAGGATCGTTTTCATCTTTCTTTGGAATCACTCTCGTTACATTTGCTTCCACACTGACAGCACCCATGTATTTAAGGACGCTGACCCTCTTGTTACCCTCCATGACATAGAACTTGTTATTAAATTCATATGCCTTAATCGGGTCTCTGAGTCCCTCTTCCTCAAGGGCGTCATAGAGTGCGCCCCACTTGGTAGCGAACTCTGAACCATTCTCAAGAATGGGCATAAAGTTTCTGGCAAACGCTGTAGTTCTGCCAGCACTGTATGTTCCAACCACTGACGACAAAGGTACGGAAACAAGTCCAAGGGAAATCTGAGCATCAGTTCTCACATGCTCGAGAATATCATCAAGTACCGGCAGATAAGGTGACTGACCTTTTGATACAGCCGCCCTGTATTCTTTTTCTCCAAGCTTTAAAGCTTTGTTATATTCAACAAGTGACATATTTCATCATCTCCATATCAGTTGTTATCAAGCCACTCATGCATGAAATTATATACTTCCTTAAACTGCTTTTTTGCTTTCTCATCCTGGGATTCAAACAGCATCAGCTTCTCTAAATATCCCTGTTCTACTGCTATCTGTCTTGACCTCGGGTATACAAGCTCAAATGCCAGGGATATGTGCCCGACTACATAATCGACCGGACTCTGCTTTAATGAACGCTTCGTTGCATGTTTTTCAAAGAAGCTGTCCATCACTGCCTCCGTCACAGATGAGTGTGTCAAATCGTATTCTGACACATCATATATCTCTGACATCGGTGTATCTATCTGTACCCTGAATATGTCTATCTTATCTGCATCCCTGAGTATCTGGGCGTACATTTTCTCAGTATCATCAAGCTCAGGCAGAATATAAACACTGTGGTTTCCAATCACTGTTCGAAGTAGACTGTCCAGACTGTCATCCTCCGTGAATCTTCTGATGAGTCCGTCATCAAAAAGAATCTCACAGCCAAGGGATGCATGATCCACAGATTTAGCATCGGCAAAAGTGTTATATCTGCGGAGCTGTTCAAATCTTCCTATGTCGTGAAGCATGCCTGCCAGCCATGCAAAGTCTGCCTCTGCTTTTGAAAGCTTAAGGGACTCTGCTATATCCTGACTGATGGCCGCCACCCTTCCCGTATGGGAAATCTTGAGTGCCACTTTAGGATTCTCTGCATCATATGCCTTCACATATTCATTAAATACATCTGTTACGTGTCTTTTATCAAATTTGTAATTCTCAAAATCATAAGTGCTCATTTATTTATCTCTGTTAACAATCCAGTTTATATTTACGATGCCGTACATGGCAGCCACGCCCATCATTAAGTACAGAGCCATCGCCGGGTATCCCGTCGCCATATTTGTCACCTTCTCCGGCAGACATGGCAGGAAATATATAACAGCATTGGCTGTCATATGAAATACAACCGACGTAATCAGGTTGTCTGCTTTTTTATATGCATATACCATGAGATATCCCATTATGAATGCATAAATACCCTGGAGCAGATTGCCATGATAAAGTCCAAAGAAGAGGGCCGATGCAAACATCGCAATCTTTGTGCCAAGAGTTTTCTCCGCTCTTCCGAATATCAGATATCTGAAAAGTATCTCCTCCACAGCAGGCGAAATAAGTACATATATCACCGCTCCAACTACTATCGGGATTGAATTGTTATATGTCGCTTCCTTCATGTACCCTGATAATGCAGGGATAACAGCGACCAGTCTTCCCACAAGGAGATTTAAAAACAGTGCACAGCCTGCTCCCGCCGGAATAGAGAGAAGCGTGACATAAACAGATTTCTTTTCCTTAAAGGAAACGCTTAACCTGTCAGTCTTAATATACATAAGGAGTATGACAAGGCCTCCCACCAGCATCGATATACCGCTGATATATCCTGCTGCATACTCACCGTTAACACCCCAGAACTTCTCGCTGACAGTGCCGCCTTTTGCAGCCAGCCTGTTATAATATCCAAGCATTATGGACATCGCCGCCATGTTGGACAGATAATAAAGAGCAAAAGGAGTGAGCACATATATCGCTCTTAAAAAAGATCCTTTAGGGGGCTCAGTCTGTCTTTTGAATTTTTCAGGCACTTCCTTTTTCTTCTTCTCTCCGGTGAGGAATTCCGCCAGCTTCTCAACTGTGCCGGAAATATTATCGGCACCGGATTTTCTAAGCTCATCTTTGCTTCCGTATCCGTAGCTGACTCCTGCTGCAAATACTCCCATATCTTTGGCGCCTTTTATATCAAACTTCCTGTCACCTACCATGACAGTCTTTGATTTAAACTCATCTATACCGGTGCCAAAATCATTTATGCCTTTATCAGCGTGATTGCTGCCGTAATAAAGCGAGAGCAGTGCTTCCTTTACTACCTCGGATTTATCCGAACGGCTGCCGTCAAGCTCACTGCCGATTACGACATCAAAGTACTTGTCTATTTTGAAATACTTAAGGATTTTCTCCACAAATACCGTAGGCTTTGAAGATGCTATCGCCGTCTTAATGCCCTTATCCTTAAGACTCTTTAACAGGTTATCAATACCGGGGTAGAGCTTATTCTCATATAAGCCTACCTCGGAAAATCTTTCCCTGTAAAAACTAACAGCTTTAAGAGCCTGTTCTTCATCAAAACCGTAAAAGCTCATAAAGCTGTCCTTTAAGGGTGGTCCGATGAATGGCTCAAGCTTATCCAAATCAGGTTCCTCTATTCCCAGTCTGTGAAGAGCATACTGCACTGACTTGCATATACCCTCTTTCGGATCTGTCAGAGTACCGTCGAGATCAAACAAAACATAGCCAAACATAAAACCAAACTCCGTTATTTATACTAAATCTGAAACTTTATTCTTCTCCATCTCCCACATACAGTCACTGATAACACCGACAAGTTCGATGTCCAGTTTGCCTTCATGAGCCATCTCCTCAAGAATCTTGATGGCTTTCGGTGGAGGCACAGTACCTTTGTACGGTCTGTCTGTACTGGTGAGGGAGTCATATATATCGACAATGGTCAGAATCCTTGTCAGCATATCAAGGTCCTCTGCCCTGAGGTGATTAGGATATCCCGTTCCGTCCAGATACTCATGATGGCAAGATGCTATCTTTCTGACTCTGTCATACTTTTCATTAAACTTAATTTCCGCAAGCATCTTGTCGGTAAATACAACATGCTGCTCCACGATATTTCTCTCTTCTGCGGTAAGTGTACCCTTTGCGATACTCAGGCTCTTAACTTCCTCAACAGTGAGATACTCAATCTCTTTTCCATCGGGATCCTTATACAACTTGGTTCCCATGTACTTGATTCGCTCAACTTCTCCCGGCTCAAGACGTCCCTTGATATTAAGCTGAGGGAGTTCCTCAAGGAAATTTGTCAGACGCAGGTCTTCCATTGTCCAGTCTGCCTTGTCGAGTCTGCCTTCAAGCATATCTATTTTCAGCATAAGCTGTATCTTCTGAAGTCTCGCAACAAGTCCGTCATACAAAACGCCGAGTCGTGTTGCCTTGTTAAGCACTTCTCTCGGAGTAATCATCTTGCCCAGGTCATGAAGTCTGGCTGCCATCAGGAGCTGGTCCTTGTCGTCCTCGCTGATGAACTCTCTGAACTCACCTCTTGTATGAAGCATATTCATGTACTCAACAACCTTCTCGCAGTACTTTGCCACGTTCTTTGTGTGGTTGGCATTGTAGGGGGTACGGGCATCGATCGCGGTCGTCATTGATTTGACAAACGAATCAAGGAGCTCGTCCATCTCCTGCATCTTCTGCATGGTCGTAAGGGATATGGACATCTGGCTCGTAAGCGAGCCTACAAGTTTCTCATACTCTGACGGGAATGACACAATATTGCCGTCATCGTCCGTACAGTTAATCAGTCGCATGACACCGATAATCTTGCTGCCTATCTCATAGATGGGTACAACCATCACCGATTTGGTCAGATAATCATGGTACTTATCGAACTCTTTTATCTTTAATGTCTCGAACTGCTTCTCGACATATATATCCTCGATATTGAGAACATCTCTGTGGGACACGGCGTAAGTCACCATATTCATGGCTCTGATATCAATATACTCTTCGATAGGATCGTAATGGTCTCCTCTCTTATCAAGAGTCTTATTGACATGAATAATAGTCGTGAAACGGCGCTGATCGGTAACAAAAATCTCACCTGAATCAGCTCCTGTAAATTTCATACTGGCTTTTAAAAGTAAATCAAAAAGACGCTGGAAATACTTCTCGGTCGCCATAGCATAACCGATGTCCATAATCTCATTGATTTCTTCAGTCATTTTAAGCATGAATCTGTAACTCCGGGCAACTTAGTTTTGCGCGTGTAATTAACGCTCTGAGCCCGTATTATTATAACAAAAACACTCATTTTTTACAAGAAAATGAGTGTCTCTGAAGCTTTTATAAATCTTTGATTTTTACGGGTTAAAGGGGTATTTCCTCATCGAGCCAGAATGAGTAAATTATCGTCTCCGATACTTCGTATCCGGTTATCCTTTCAACAGCCTCTTTATATAGCTTAAGCTGACTGTCATATTTATCCACAAGCTCATCACCACTCTTTACCTTGTCAGTCTTGTAATCCATGATTACAATTTTCCCATTCTCCTCAAAATAAGCATCAATAATACCCTGAACGATTATATTCTCACTGTCAGGGAATCTCTTTTCGACCTCACTTGCCTTCTTTCCGAGGAAGAAAGACTTTTCTTTAAAGAGCTTTCCATCTTTGTCAGCCACAGACATTCTCTTTGCCAGAGCCGAGTCGAAAAATGCACTGCACTTATTTACATCAATCAAATCTGCATATCCCTTTTCAAGGAGGCCCTGTTCATCAAGCCTCTTTATGCCATCTGTGATATATCTCATTCTGTCCTGTCCGGAAAGATCTCCTGCTTTTGTAAAATCCAGGAGTTCCATAATACGGTGGGTTGCACTACCTTTTGCAGCTCCCATGTTTGTAAAAGGATTTTCGTTTCCTTCCATGGCAAATGAAGGAACCACCTCATTTTCTTCTGCATCAGACTGATTATCTATTGCCTCGTACTCCCGGTGGAAGTTCTCACTCTCCTCGTAATGTCTCATCTTTATGGCAGAAACGCTTGTCTTTATATACAATCCTTCAAGATACTTACCCTTATAATCGGGGCAGAGCGCGTTTTCGAATTCTTTCTTTACCTCAGGATTAATTGCCTTTTCCGCTAATGACATGTTCGCAGTCTCATGAAGTTTTTCTTTTCTGTGGGCAATCTCTTTGTCCCTCATATCATCAGTGATTACCAGGTCATCCACACTTGCCCAGGTGATTAATTCATTCTGAAGTCTCTCATTGTATATCGCAGCCAGTATGAGCTTAAATGCATCATCATATCCCATGATATCAGCATTAAGGAGCTGGCCGGGCTGAGGCATTTTATCAAGTACAGACGCCTTTTCACATCCTGTGACTATCAGCTTTTCTCTTGCTCTTGTTAGAGCTACATAAATGATACGCATGGCTTCTGCCCTGTCGGCATTTTTTATTACAGATGCCACGGCATTCCTCCTGACGTCCTTCTTCCTGATGCGTCTGTCTGTATCAATGATGTCGGCAGCTATTCCATACTCCCTGTCATAGAGAACCTTGCCCTTCTGGTCCATGCTGTTGTACTGCTTGCCAAGACCGGACACAAATACTACAGGGAACTCAAGGCCCTTGCTCTTATGCATACTCATGATTCTGACCACATTGTCACCGTCAGTAATAGTGCCTGCTTCTCCCTCATCAACTTCCCTGGCTCTGAGAGATCTGATGTAACGGTTAAACTGAAACAGTCCGTGATAGCTTGTCTTCTCGAAATCAGTAGCTTTTTCAAGTAGTGCCAGTATGTTGGCCCTGCGCTTTTCACCTGAAGGAAGCGCTGTCATATGAATGAGATAATCAGTATCCTCGAGGATATTTTCAAGTAGCTCACGAAGAGCCATGTACTTAGCCATCTTCCCATGCTTCTCCAGCAGATTCAAGAGCCTGTCTTTTCTGGAAATCAGTTTCTCCTCTGTACAGTTTACAAAATCATCATAGAGGCTAGCTCCTCTTTGTTTACCTGACCTTAAATCCGCAATCTCATCAGGTTCAAATCCTCCGATATCTCCGGTCAGCACACCGTAGAAATCAACATCATTCTGGGGATTATCAAGTACAGAAAGATATGAAAGGAGTGTGGTAACCTCCCTGGCCGAGAAGTATCCTCTCTTTTCTGTTGCATATGCCGGTATGCCGTTTTTCTCAAGGACATCCTTTATCACATTGTTGATGTCTTTCTCTACTCTTAAGAGAATAACTATATCGGAATATCTAAGCTCCCTTCTGGTACCGTCCTTGTCCGTTACCATATAGTTTTCTTCAAAAAGCGCATTTATCCTTGATGCTATTATTGACGCCTCACACTCAATGCTGCTGACCTCTTCTCCAAGTTCACTCCCATCAAGCTCAGTCTCATCAAAGAAGATCACCTCAGGCTTTCTGTCATCAGCTGTATCATAATTAACTGCGCCATAATATAATCTGGCACTCTCATCATAATCGATACCGCCACATGTAAACCTGTTCATTACATTGCCAAAAATCATATTGGCAAAATCAAGAACAGCGCTTCTGCTTCGGTAGTTTTTATTTAAGTCTATTCTGATATTTTTTCCTTCATTACTGTAAGTCAGGTACTTTCCTGTAAAAATATCAGGGCAGGCTCCTCTAAATCTGTAAATGCTCTGCTTCACATCACCTACCATGAAATAGTTATCATCCCTGCATATTTTTGTCAGTATGCTTTCCTGGAGGGCATTGGAATCCTGGTACTCGTCTACCATGATTACTTCAAAATAATCCCTGTACTCAAGGGCTGTCTTTGACGGATTCTTCAGGTTGTCCTTATCAGACAGAATCTTAAGAGCCATTCGCTCCATATCAACAAAGTCGAGAACATTCCTGTCTCTTTTGGCATCATCAAAAGCATTCATAAATCTGACAGTAAAGTCTATAAAAGCCTTAAGAACTCCTGCCATCTTCTTTCCGTCACTTATTACAGTCTCAGGATTGAAGGCCAGTTTTTTCTTTGCTATCTCATCGATAAAAGCTTTTATTTTTTTCTTTGCTTCGGATATATAATCCTTTCTCTCATACTTTTTACCACTTAGTCTCTTGTTGTCGTATAAAGAGATTTTATTAATGAGATCAGTGATACCCTCGGCATTAAGCATTCCAATAATCTGATCCCGAATATTTTCCATGATTAACCGGTCTGATTCTTCTATCTCTGACCTGTATGTGTCACAATATTTTACGACACTCTCGGCTATGACAAGAGCATCTGATACCGTCATCAGAGAATCATCAAGTATGGCATGAAACAACGGTGTATCATATAGTTCATCAATACTGTCAGATGTATAGCATTTAAGAGCATCTTCTATCCATTCATCCTTGTCAGGTGTACTGAAAAGAAATCCCGCAAAAGACAGAACCATATCCTCAAGATCTGCCGGCTTGCCGGTAAGTGTATCGAGAATCAGCTTTGTATCTGCCGATGTCTTTTCATCTTCAAGGCTCTCCTCCAGAACCGAATCGAATGTTTCTTTCAAGATGAGACTCTTTTCACCCTGATCCAGTACTCTGAATCCCGGGTCTATTCCTATATCCGAAAAATTATTATGAATTATAAACAGACAGAAGCTGTCTATCGTCGTGATAAGGGCATTCTGCACGAGGAGTGACTGGGAATAAAGTCTCTCATCTGACGGATTCTCTTTTAACCTGTCGAGGAGCTTGCCCGTCACACGTTCTCTCATCTCCGATGCTGCCGCCTCGGTAAATGTAAGGACTACCATCCTGTCTATACTTATCGGATGATCTTTATCCATAATGAGTTCAACTATACGCTCTGCCAAAACCTCCGTCTTTCCACTTCCCGCAGCTGCTGATACAAGGAGATTGGCCCCGCGCATGTTTATTACACTCTGCTGCTTGTCAGAAAACTTTACTTTTCCCATAATCAGGCCTCCTCCCCTTCTTTAATCTCTTTATCGTCTTCTTCAGGATTTGATACGCCATGCTTTTCATCTATCCTGTATATCACATCAGATACAGACATCTTAGGTACTTTTTTCACTTCGCACCCCGGCATCTTCCTGTCGAAGCCGCATACATCACTGTAAATACAGTATTCACACGTTTTGTCGCCCTTAGGCACTGCGCCTATTTTTCCATCAAATATCTCTTTTGTGAGTTCACATATCTTCTCATCAGTGTAATCAAGAAGCTTGTTCATATCTTCAAGGCTCACCACGGAATCGTGAGCAGCAAGCTTTCCATCTTTCACTCCGACGTTTTTATAAATCTCTGATTTACCGGTTGCGCCTTTGCCTATATCAGTCAGGACATCATACCGGCCATCATCAAGAGTCAGTCCCGTCATAATGAGTTCTTTATTTACACCCTTTTCAATAGTCTCATCATCAGGCTCTCCTTTGCCGGGATCAGCGTCCACTATGGGATTTACGAGATGATAGTAATACATGCCTGCCGGCAGTACTTTTTCATACTCTTTCCCCAGTGTTTTAAGGGCGCTGTTCATATACAGCATTAGCTGGAGGGAAAGTCCTTCAAAGAATTCTCCCGGTTCAATATCTTTAGATTTACTTGATTTATAATCAACTACACGCAGGTAAGATGTACCGGTCTCACCATCATTAAGGACATCGACTCTGTCTATCTTTCCTGTAATCTTCATTGACTCACCATCACCGAAATCTCCGTCCACGTCCTCATCAATATTCATCTCGGTAAAGAGAGGATTAAAAGCGCATTTTCTGAGCTGATTACCAACTGTTTTAACTGTGATTCCAAGAATATTTCTGACTCTCTCCTTCTCGTACCTGTTAACGTTTGTTAAGTCATATTTACTCTCATCACCTGATGATATCTCGTCCTCAAACGCTTTTGAGATATACGCCTCCTGCTCCTCTTCATTAATCTCGCTCCATTTTTTATTATCAGCAGCGAGCATATCGGAGAATCGTTTCAGGGAGTTGTGCATGAGACTACCGTTGTCATAGTCCTGAAGCTCCGGAGTCTCCCGATCATTTAAGTTAAGGCCATATCTTAAGAAATGAGCACATGCACATGCTGCAAACTTCTCAAGTCTGGTCACACTGTTTCTAAGTTCTCTGCCATATATTGCATGAACAGTCTCCCGTGAAAGCTTTGCACTCTCATATCGTTTAAAAGCATGACGAATTATCCGCTCTGTCCTGGCTGAATCTTTTATGAGGCAGTAAAGGTATAAATCAGACAGTTCCTCATAATCGCAGAGTCCTCTTGCATACTTCCTTATGCTCTCCGCAAATTTATCAAAGAGCTGGCTTAATCCTGCCGGTTTCTCATTTTCCGGATGTTCAAATGTAACATTGATTCCGGGGAGCATCTCCTTAATCCTGTCCACAAGATATGACGGTCTCTTTGCTTTTCCGTCACTGCCTGCTCCCGAATATGACAGATATAGTTCTCTTGAAGGCTTTGTCATATTCAGATAAAGATAAAAACGCTGTGTATAAATCTTTTCCTTTGGAGAGGGGGCCAAAGTAATATCTTCCTTCTGGGCAAAAAACTCTCTGTCGGAATCAGATATAAGTCCACCCTTGCCTGTCTTTGAAGGAATGATTCCGTCATTTAATCCCATGAAAAACAGATATTTAATATCGCCGATTCGACTTCGCTCTATGTCTCCGAGCAGAATATAATCCGTTACACCGGGAATAAGGCCTATCTTTAATTCGCTTAATCCGGCTTCAAATATCTCCATATATTCCCTGACATTTACTTCATCATCACCAAGAAGCGAATGTATTACATCCAGGAGATTAATGACTTTACCGTAAAGCTGACTGTATTCCTTCTCTCTTCCCAGGTCGCCGTTTTCTTCAAAATATGATACATACTCATTTATTTTTTTTGATGAACGGTTATTTTTTATGAATGCATAAAACTGCTCTGTGATATTGTTAGCTTTGTGCCTTCCTGACATAAAAGGAATTAGCGGCGCCATTATCTCGAGAATTCTCTTCCTTATTAAGTTGATTTCACTCAGGATTTTTATACCTTTTTCGCTTACCTCTTTCCTGCCTGTTTCCTTATTTACGACCTTCATGTAATCAGGAATTCTCCTGAAGTCATCCTTATATTTCGAATATCCTCTTACACCTGTGGCATAAATATAATTGTCAAAAAGGTCTGCCTCTTCCGATGTAATATCCGTAAAACCTGTTCTTATCATGGACATCACACTGTCATACGAAAAATTCCGGTCGATTACTTTTAATCCGCTCTTAACGAAATCGGTAAATGGATTAACACCTACTCCTCCCATGCTGTCAAGGAAATATGGAATATCATGTTTGCCAAAGCACTCCCCCGCATACAGTCCGTATGTCTCAAGGTCTCCTGTGACTATGGCTATCTCTCTGTAAAGTGCGCCTTTTTCAGTTATCAGCTTTCTGATTCTGGCACATACAGCCATGAGCTCCTTTCTCGGATCATCGGCCATGAACATATATACATCTTTGCCGTCATAATCAATCGGCGATACATTCTTTCTAAAGATATTTTTTTCAATATGGGCAATGACATCGCTTTCAAATCTTGGTGTTTTGCCTGCCTCATCTCTGAGAAGCCATGTATCCTGAACCTTCTCAATTGCAGTATCGTTTTTAAGCTCACCTGCAAGCCTGTCAATTCTGTTTATTGTCTCTTTTGAGAGTGCAAACAGTTCTCCCTCGTAGTTTTCGCCAAGGCATTCTTTCTCAAGAGTTACAGAGAACCAAAGCTCATGACATTTCAAAAACATGGCTCTTAAAACGTTCATCTGAACGGGAGTAAATCCCGTAAATCCATCAAAAAAAACGACAGTATCGTTAATAAACCCTTTCTCAATGATACCGGCTGCAAGGATATTGTTTCTCTCCTCAGTTGTCATATATTTGCTGACACGGTATTCGTTAAAAGCCTTATAAATCTTGCTGATATCCTTAAGTCTCTCTTTAAGGGCAGGGCGCTCATCAGATGCGGCAATCAGTTTCTCCATGTCATCCGGGCCATATCCGTACTGCATAAGCTCAGAAATCACAGACTTAATCTCATGAATATATCCGGGCTTGTCTATTGATGAACCTATTGCTGACAGCTCATTCTCAAGGCCAAGGGCAGCTCTCCTGATGAGCAGATTCTTGCCCGTATCATCAAGGAGTACCTCAGCCGGCGCCCCCTTTTCGGCCGTCATGGCATGATACAGCCTGCCAAAACTCAGGACATCGATATTCATAATACCCTTTGCGGGGTGCATCTCAACAACCTGCTTCTGCGTTGCCATCGTATACTGATCAGGTACAACTATCAGGAACATCCTGTCCTTTTCTTTTAAAGACCTGTCTATTACATCCGATATCATTCTGTGCGTCTTTCCCGAGCCTGAGGGCCCGAGGTAATAACCGTATTTCATACAATTCTCCAATTTCAAATAAGTAAAGGAGCCGTAAGCATACGACTCCTCTAAATCAAATGCTTTATTTAATTATAATCCATCGTAAGTCCCGTATACCGGACTTTAAACACATTTTTCTAATGAACTGCTTTTATTCTGATATTTGCAAAAAGCTCTTCTGCATATGGATATCTGTAGAGCTTTGAAATCTCAGCCATTGCCTTGCTGATACGCTGGGCATTTACATGAGGCATTGCAGCCGCACGCTCCTTGCAATAGTCAGCCAGCTTGTCTGTAAGAGTCTTCTCAATATAATTGATACGCTCTGATATCTCAAACCTGGTCGTCTCAAGGACTTCCGTAATCTTTTCCATCGGCATATTGCAGTAATAATATGCAAGTGCCGTCTGCTTGTGAATAACAGGCAGCTCATTGATAAAATTCTCAAGCGCTCTGATTGCCTCGCCGCCGTCTATCTCAATACCGGGCAGATATGGCATCATCGCTTTCTTGCATTTATAATCGCCGCGCTTTTCAGCTGCCAACTCACTGGCTGCATACTTTTTAATCCACTCGCCGGTCTGCTCAAATACAGATTCGGTAATCCATGGCAGAATCATGTCTGCTTTTTCAAGGCCGAATGCATTTCTCGACATCTTAATATAGAACTGCTCGAGAGCATCATTTATACCTGCCGAGTCGCTCATTACAAACTGGAGCAGAAAATAAACCTCATCAAGAGTTCTCTCATAAACCCTGAATAATCCGTCATTTCTTCCCTGCATGAAATCACGGGAAGCTTTAAGGAGTTCATATGTCATTTCCATTTTCAGTATCCCCCTGTAAACGAAAAATAATCGTTATCAAAAACCTTTCCCTTATATCATATTATTCCGTTTTTTTTATCAATTCAAGAGATTTTTGTGCTTTTTATTTATAGGCTGAGCCCTTTTGTTTCATCGCACCCAAGGACTATATTCATGCACTGGATTGCTGCTCCCGATGCGCCCTTGCCGAGGTTATCAAATCTCGAGCAGACAAGGAGTCTCTCCTCATTACCTGTGACATAAATCTGAGCGTCATCCCTGCCTGAATATGCATTTGCAGCGTAGAATCCCGACAGTTCTTCCTCGCTTCCAAAAGGCATAACCTTTATAAATGTCTCACCCTTGTAATAACCAGCCAGAGCATCTCTTACCTGCTCAGGCGTCATCTTCTTTTTCATAAGGTCAGCATATATAGGGAACGAAACAAGCATTCCGCTGTAATAATCATCAACAACAGGAGTAAAAAGTGGCGCACGCTTAAGTCCGCATACAGCCTTCATCTCCTTTAAGTGCTTATGCTGCTGGGAGAGCGCATACTGACGGGGTGCAAAGAGGTCATTACTCTTGTCCGGAGACTCATACATTGCGATAGCCTTCTTGCCTGCTCCCGAATATCCTGAGAGTGCGCTTACAGCTACCGGATAATCATCTCCGATGATACCGAGCTTCACGAGGGGATAAACCATCATGATAAAGCCTGATGCATAACATCCCGGTACTGCAATACGTTTTCCGTTTTTAATATTATCCCTGAATTCTTTTCCAAGCTCCGGAAGACCGTATGCCCATCCTGCATCTGTTCTGTGAGCTGTTGATGCATCGATGATTACAGTATGGTCATTGTCAGGATTAACGAGACTCACTGCCTCAATTGATGCAGCGTCGGGAAGACACAGGAATGTGATATCCGACTCGTTAATATACTTTCTTCTCTCCTCAGGATCTTTTCTGAGTTCACTGGGAATACGGAGTATCTCTATATCGTCACGGTTCTCAAATCGCTCATTAATACGGAGTCCCGTCGTTCCTTCACTACCGTCTATAAAAACTTTCTTTTTCATAATATATGCTCCTTGGTTATTATAATTTACGCATGGCCATATTCGAGTTATGGTATGCGGGATCATTTGTCACCTCGTCGGCAAACCAGTCAGGTGGCGTAAATCTCTCAGATTCTTCCACACTGTCAAACTCAACCTCTGCCATAATCAGCGGTGCAAAAGGCTCATCAAATACATCGAGTTCTATCTTAAAACTTGTACCATCAATCGGTATGACATAACGCCTTTTGGAAATTATGTTCCCTTCAGCTTTCTTTACAAGCTTTTCGTAGGCTTCTTTATTAAGGGGCAGGTTATACTCCGTTCTCTCAAGGAGTCCCTTTCCCTTGTATGTCATATAATAATCGTCATCACTTTTCCTGACTCTTATCGTCGGATCTGTGGTAAGATATGCCTGCTCTATTAAATGGGATTCATATTCCTCCAGATTTTCAGGCATTTTCTTAATGAGATATTTACGCTCTATCTCCACATTTTTCATGAGAATGCTCCCGTATTATTTACTGTACCTTCCGTAAAGGTCTGTGAGACCTGCTATCTCGTCTGCAAGCTTGTCTGTCAGCACACCGTTTTTCATTCTCCAATCCCAGTTGTTGCCAAGGGTTGAAGGAGTATTGATTCTTGAAATGCTTCCAAGCTTTAAATAATCCTGCATGGGAATGATGCATGTATCGGCTGTACTCATGTGAGCCATTCGCACGAGTGCTCCCGCAATATCCTTTGAAGACTTAATGCCAAGATACTTTTTGGCATATTCCTTGTCTTTCTTATCAAGTGCTCCGAACCAGCCTATAGTTGTGTCGTTGTCATGGGTTCCCGTATATACCACACAGTTCTTCTCATAATTGTGAGGCAGATAATCATTATCTTCATTTGAATCAAATGCAAACTCAAGTATCTTCATACCCGGGTATCCACATCTCTTAACGAGACGTTTGACAGACGGTGTTAAAAATCCCAGGTCCTCAGCAATGATAGGTCTCTCACCGAGAACTTTTTTCACAGCTGCAAACAGGTCATATCCGGGACCTTTTTCCCAGTGACCATGCTCTGCCGTAGTATCACCGTACGGTATGAAATAATACTCATCAAATCCTCTGAAGTGATCGATACGGACAACATCGTAAAGCTTAAAGCAGTACTCTAGTCTCTTTATCCACCACTTATATCCTGTATCCTTATGATGCGCCCAGTTGTAAAGGGGATTGCCCCAGAGCTGGCCTGTAGGCGAGAAATAGTCAGGAGGACATCCTGCCACTCCTACCGGCATATTGTCTTTATCAAATTTAAACAACTCAGGATTAGCCCATGTATCTGCGCTGTCCATTGCAACATAAATAGGAATGTCACCGATGATTTTCACTCCGTTGTCATTTGCATATTTCTTCAGGCACATCCACTGTGAATAAAACATGAACTGCATGAATTTCCAGACTTCCATTTCCATTACAATGGCAGGATCTTTCATTCTGGATTTTAATACTGCCGGCTTTCGCTTTCTGTCTCCGTCATTCCATCTGACATAGCTCTGACCTTTATAAATATCTTTAAGAGCCATGAATAAAGCATAATCATTAAGCCAGAAAGCGTTTTCCTTAACAAACTTTCTGTACTGTTTATCAGACGCAATATCACTCTTTGAGTGAGCTTTGCGAAGGAGCTTAAATCTTGTTGCATAAACTTTTGCATAATCCACTTTTTCCTCGTGAATACATGCATCCAGCTTCTCGCACTCCTTCTTTGTAAGCCAGCCTCTCTCTATGAGATCTTCAAGATCGATAAAGTAAGGGTTGCCGGCAAATGTCGAGAAAGACTGATACGGCGAATCTCCATATCCGGTAGGTCCCATAGGGAGCACCTGCCAGTATGTCTGATGCGCTTTTTTCAAAAAGTCCACGAACTCGTAAGCTTCCTTTGAGAAGCCTCCGATACCGTATTTACTTGGTAAACTTGCTACAGGTAATAATATTCCGCCTGTTCTCATAATATTCTCCTACATTTTCTCCAGCATGTTCATCCAGCAATCTGCCATTGCGTCAGAAGGCATTCTGAGGTCTCCCCTCGGTGATACCGCAACAGATCCGACTTTCGGACCGTCCGGAAGACATGAACGCTTAAACTGCTGGGCGAAAAATCTTCTGTAAAATATCTTTTCCCACTTAAGTATTGTATCTCCGTCATATACTCCGTCAAATGCCATGAGGGCCATCCTGTATATCTTGTCAGGTGATGAGCCTGCACGGAGCATGTTGTAGAGGAAGAAATCATGGAGCTCATAAGGTCCCACAAGGTCCTCTGTCTTCTGGGATATATCATCTCCGGTAGGCGGCAGGAGTTCGGGACTCACAGGTGTATCAAGTATATCTCTTAATACATCACGAAGCTTCTCATCCTCTGTCTCATCAGCATAGAATGAGACAAGGTGTCTGACCAGTGTCTTGGGTACACCACAGTTAACTCCGTACATTGACATGTGATCGCCGTTGTATGTAGCCCATCCGAGAGCAAGCTCTGACATATCTCCCGTACCAATTACGAGACCCTGATATTTATTGGCAAGGTCCATGAGTACCTGGGTTCTCTCTCTTGCCTGACCGTTCTCGTATGTCACATCTCTGTTCTCAATATCGTGACCGATATCCTCAAAATGTCTTTTAACGGAAGTTGTAATATCTATCTCTTTTAAATTAACTCTCAGTCTTTCAGATAATACAACTGCGTTGTTTTTCGTTCTTGATGTCGTACCAAAGCACGGCATTGTCACTGCCATAATACCGCGTCTGCTGAGTGACAGTTCATCAAACGCCCTGACAGCAACAAGAATAGCCAGTGTGGAATCAAGTCCGCCTGATACTCCTATAACAACAGTCTTGGCCCCTGTGTGCTCCAGTCTCTTCTTAAGGCCAAGTGTCTGTATATTAAATATCTCCTCACAGCGCTCATGTCTCTTTTCTTTAATTGAAGGCACAAACGGATATGGATCAAAGAATCTCTCAAGTCTTGTCTCTGTCACCCTCATATTCACGCTGATGACACGGTATGAATCGGGACGATTAATCACAAAAGTATTGCTTCTGCGTCTCTCCATATTTATACGCTCTATATCAAGGTCGCCGTAAATTGTGCCGTGACTGATACGTCTTGACTTAGTAAGCATTACGCCGTTTTCGGCTATCATGTCATGTCCGCCAAATACCAGGTCCTGTGTGGACTCGCCTTCTCCGGCGCTGCAGTAAATATATCCTGCCATCAGTCTCGCACTGGTAGCCGATACGAGCATCTCCCTGTATGATGCCTTGCCTACCGTCTCATCTGACGCAGAGAGATTAACTATAACCGTTGCTCCCGCCATTGCATGATGAGTTGACGGAGGGTCTGCAACCCAGAGGTCCTCACATATCTCGCAGCCTACCATCAGTCCGCTGACTGAATCTATCGAAAAGAGCTGATTAATACCAAACGGAACATTCCTGCCGGCTATATCAGCCATCTCTACTTTCTCTGTTCCGGGTGTAAAATATCTTGCTTCATAAAATTCACCGTAATTGGGCAAATATTTTTTTGGCACAACTCCAAGAATCTGACCGTTCCAAATAACAGCAGCTACGTTATAAAGCTTGCCGTCATGAACCATGGGAAGTCCCACAAATATAAGAGCCTCATTTCCCTTGGTCGAATCAACAACACGGAGAAGTGCTTTCTCAGCACCTTTAATAAGCGTGCTCTGTAAAAAGAGATCGTTGCATGTGTATCCCGTAAGCACCAGCTCAGGGAGAACAATTATCTTGGCTCCGTGCATGGTCGCATCTTTTATGCCTGCGATTACTGCCTGTCCATTATATTTTGGATCGGCCACGCGAATCTTTGGTGTTACTGCTGCTGTTTTGATAAATCCGTTTTTCATCCTGGTTCCTCATATGCCCGGGAATAATTATTCCTAAGGCATGGCACTGATAATAAATTTACCCTTTTCTTTTATCCATTTCTCACACTCTTTATAATCAGGCATCACAGAGGATACCGCATTATAAAAAGCTTTTGAGTGATTCATATAAATCCTGTGACACAGTTCGTGTATCACTATATAGTCGATAACCTTTTCGGGACATCTGACAAGACAGCAGTTAAAATTAAGATTGCCTTTTGATGAACAGCTGCCCCATCTTGTCTTCTGATTTCTCACAGTGATGCGGCCATATGTCACATCTAATATTTTCGCATATTTCTCGACTTTGGGAGGAAGAATTTTCATGGCTTCATCAGCCATCTCCCTGACTTCTGCCATCGATATCTTCGGTACACTTTCTACCACCTGTGCTTTAACCAGATTTTTATCTATCCACGAACGATGCTCCCTGACAAAATCAAGGGCGTCCTTTTCGCTCATATAAAGAGGCACCCGGACTATTATCCTGTTGCTGCTCTTTATCTCAATGCTGATGGTCTTACGTCTGCTCCTGACCATCTCAAGCTTCACATCATCAGATTGCATGTCTCTTAACTGCTCCGTCAGACTCGCTCTTTAATGTCCAGTTCTGACCGTCATATTCAAATACAGTTGCCTCGCAGTTATTCTGAAGGCCGTCACCCCAGAATGTTTCCGGTCCGTGATTTTCAAGATAGCACATCATACCTTTATTTAATGCGCCGTGAGCTACTACCATCACCCGGTCATATTTTCCTGCGTTTGTCTCAATGACATTCTTTACAAAATCTGTCGCTCTTTCGATCACCTCGTTAAGAGTCTCTCCCTCTTTCGGAGGATTGTATTTATCAGGTGATGTAAAGAAAGAGTTATAAGGGCTTTCCGGTGTTTTCCATTCCCTGTAATTAACTCCTTCACATTCACCGAAACTGATTTCCTTTATGCGATCATCTGTTTCTATGGGTATATCCCTGTCACCGATTGCCAGACTGGCTGTCTCATATGCTCTCTTTAACGGAGACGAGTAAACTACATCTATTGGTATATCCTTAAGCTTTCCGGCCAGTTTCCTCGCCATCTCTCTTCCGTTTTCATTCAGTTCTATATCTTTCTGACCCTGCAATAATCCCTTGTCATTCCAGAGTGTCTCGCCGTGTCTTACTATCAGTAGTTCCATTTATCCTAATCCTAATGTTAATTGTATTACTCCGAAAAATTCCCTGACTACATAATGTATGCCTACAGGAAACAGGGTCTGGGCCGGTATGCCCGTTACATTATAATGCCCCTGACTCCTTGCTATAAGTATGGCCCTGTAGAGATGAAATCCGTTTGTCACAAGTCCCACGCTTACATTTCCTTCCGGAATCTTCTCGAAGCTGTATCTGATATTTTCGATGGTATCAGTCGACTTGTCCTCCATTATCACTCTGGACGTATCAAGTCCCATCCTGATTAAATGAGTTGCTATAACAGATGCCTCACTGACTATCTCATCTTTGCCCTGGCCGCCCGAAGCTATGGCAAGCGTATCAGGATTTCTGTTCAGATAATTATATGCCTTCTGAATCCTGAGATACAGAGGTCTCGTCGGCTCATCGCCCCGGAGCCCCGCACCGAGAACTATGACATAGTCCAAGTTCTCCTTAGGCGCCATATTCATATAGACTATAACATTTACTTCAACAAATATAAACAATGCGGCAACTGCCACAAAGACAATCCTGTAAAGAATCTTGAAACATTTTGGTATTCTGAATCTTAACTTTGCGCCGTTTTCCTTATGATTAATCTCATCTACAAGGAGCACTATGCGCACAACCGAAAAGCCGAAAAGCAACAGCCATATCCATACAAAGGAAAGCTTGAATCCCGCATATGCCACACATGTAAAGTAATACAGTATTGAAAATATAGCAGCCACCACGTATATAAAACATTTTATTTTTGAGAAGGTGATTTTGCCGTGGCCAAGATATCTTCCTACAACCTTCCTGTACTGTGTATACTCATCCCCATATAAATTCTGAAGTTTTTTCTCCTCATTCATTATCCTGTAATGAAGAGTCGCAATTGCGAGAATCGTAAACAGCATGCAAAGTACATTAAAGTACATAAGCAGCAGTCCAATGTACAAAAGGTCAAAGGAAAGGATAACCGGGTTTCTGCTAAAGGAGTACATTCCCTTTGTGATGAGACCAGCCGTACCTGCTTTTTTACTCTTAATGTTCCATTCAGTTCCGATACTAAACATGGCAAGTATCAGTATGCCGATGGCTGTAATGCAAAAATATATTCCGAATACTTTAAGGAGTATGCCTCTGCCTGTGTATCCAAGAAGAGCATCTCCGTTTACAATACTGGCAATCTCCGCAGCCACCACGCAGTAGCATGATACACGCATCATTATTTCCTTAAGGGACGGCTTTCCCGTACCCCAAAGGGCTTTAATATTTTTAATCAGATAAATAATGTAAAATATCGCAAGTAATGACAATGCGATTATTCGATAAGTCATTTTTAACCTCTTACAGTCTGCTCCCGGTGACTGTATTTTATAATAATCATCTCGAGGACAATATTGTCAGCAATACGCCCCGTCCTGATTTTCTCTGTAGCATCAATACATTCTTCAAATGCCTTGGTCAGAGTCTCCATGGAGTAGCCCCTGGCCTGATTTACATACTTGCCTACAAAGTACGGTCTGATGCCTGTCTTTTTCGCAATCTGACCGTCATCAAATCCCTTGCCCTTTAAATCCTTTACCTGTAGCATGAGATTAAACTGTCTCGCCACCAGGGACAAAGTCTTCTGGGCAGGTACTTTTAATTCAAGGAGTTCATAATAAATTTGAAGTGCCTTCTGCTGTTTGCCCTCAGCCATGGCATCAGTCATCTCAAATACTCTGTCAGACAATGATGTCACAACTATGGCATCTATGTCCTCTTTAGTAATCTCGTCTTTATTCATTGTATATGCCAGAAGCTTGTTGAGCTCTCCCGACATATTGCTCATATCGACGCCTGTCTTTTGAATAAAGTACGCAAGTACCGACGGCTCTATCTTTTTCTTCTCACGGTTGATACCGCCCATCAGCCATTTTCTGATCTCCGGCTCATCAGGGGTGACAAACTCTACTGCAGAACCGGTCGACTTTACGGCTTTGTAAAGCTTATACTTAGCGTCAACCTCCCGCTCATCAAATATGATGGTCGTGGTATCAGGTATGGAAGACTTGATATACTCTGCCAGTTCATCCTGGGACGATTTAAAGAATCCCGAATCCGTAATAAGCACCGTACGCCTGTCAGCAAAGAAAGGCATGGTATCCGCAATGGACATTATCTCCTTAATATCAGCGTCCTTGCCTGAGAAACATGTGTAATTCATGTGAGTCTCATCATCGGATGCACCAAGTGCTTTAAGGAGCTTGTTCCTGTACAGGAGTTTTAAATATGTCTCACTGCCGTAGAGCAAATATACTTTTTTAATTCTCCCGTCACGGATATCATTATCAATCGTCTTCATAAACTTAATCTAACTTGAACTTATCAACCTCACTGTAAAGAGCATCTGAAACCTCACTACTCTTAAGGGCCTGGCTCTCAATATCCTTAATACTGTCGGAAACGCTTCCGGCCTTTGATGCTATACCTGACAGGTTCTCTGCAGTATCTTCAATAGTCCTGTTAATTGACTCTGTGGAACTCTTCATGTGCTCAACATTTGAATAAATCTCATTACCAACGTGAGAGAAGTCCTGAATCATCTGACCAAATTCATTGGTGTTTTCTGCATATACAGCACTGTGTTCTTTTAACTGGTCATAACCACTCATGGCTGTTGTAGCAGTAAACTCGAGCATCTCCTCGGCTTCTCTTGCAAGCTCGTTAACAGAGTTAACCACCTCATCAGATATCTGCTTAATTTGGGACGCAGCCTCTGCAGAATCAACAGCAAGCTTTCCTATCTCCTGAGCAACAACTGCGAAGCCTCTGCCCGCCTCACCTGCTCTGGCAGCCTCAATGCTGGCATTAAGTGAGAGGAGGTTTGTCTGGGATGTAATATTAATAATATTCTCAGTCAGTACATTTATCTGTTCAACTGCTCTCGACTTCTCAATCTTCTCAAGCAGCTTTGTCTTCATGACAGCTACCTTTTCTTCAACCTCAACACGCTTTCTCTCAGCATCCTGTCCACTCTTTGTGGCTTCATTGCTGATATCTGCTGTCTTCTTTACTCCAACCTCAATATTCTTAACCATGCCGTTTACAGACTCTGTAATGACTGTCATACGGTCACTGAACTGATTCATGGCAGAAGCAGTCGTTTGCATGGATTCACTGATTGTCTCAATCATGTCAGATATCTCAGATGAAGAATTCTGAGCATTATCTATATTGCTTGCAACGGTATCGGAAACTGTCTTTAGCTCATTTGCATTCTCGGAAATATTTTTAATAATATTTCTCATATATTCCACGAGGAGATTGACATTATTTGCTATGGTTTCTATCTCGTCGCCTGTCCTGATATCAATCTCTTTTGTGAGATCGCCGTTACCCATGGTCAGGTCAATGACTTTATTATTGAGCATCGAAAAGCTTGAGCGGAGTACCTTGCCCAGTACAAACATAATGGCAATACAGATGATCAGAATCACGATGCAGATCACTGCAATCATCTTTGCAATATGGCTACCCTGAAGGACTATCTGATCCGCACTAATATCAACGCCGACAAGTCCGACTACTTCACTACCTGCAAATATCGGGCTGTATGCTGTCAGGTGCTCTCCCCACTCGTCAACCGTTATCTCATCGGATACAACCGTGGCACCTTCAAATGCTTCCCACATGGCATCCTCTTCCTCAAAATCTTCGCAATAATCACACGGATCCTCAGGATCGGCATCTGCCACATACTCGGGTTCACCGCTATCACGGAGTCTTAATGCATATACATATTCCAGTCCTCCATGGGCCTGAAATACCGAAAGTTCATCATAGACAACCGAAAACTCTTCACCATCCTCGCCTGTCTCACGGATTGCCTCAAATACGTCTCCGTCCACACAGTTTGCCGCACTTTCCGCAAGATTGGCCGCCTGCTGCTTTAGCTGATCCAACATGGTTGAGCTCATATTTCTGTAAATGCTTATACCAAGTATCACATCAGATGATATTATGAGCAGCATTACGATTATAAAAATTTTTGTTGCTATTCCTATTCTTCTGTTTTTCATTTTTCTATATCTCCTATGCTATATTCATAAGATTTACATCGCCTATTAGTTTACCATATTATTACGGGAGATTCTATAAATATACATGTTTGCCCCGACTATTACAGAATACAAAAACGCCCACCTTTCGGTGAGCGATTTTGTTCATTTTTTGTTCACGGTGCCTGGCACGAATTTGCCAATTTTACAAGGACGTCATAGAACTCAGGATATTTTTTATTTAATCTGATTAGTCTTCCTTCAGCATCGAGAAAACAATGCTCGGATGTACCTTCACAGACTGTCTTGCCTTCTTCATTTGTCATGACATATCTGATTTTGAGTTTCACTCCCTTAAACTCTTCGACAAATACTTCTATTCCGATTTTCTCGGGAAAAGTCGTACTCACTTTATAATCACACTTTATGGATGTAACAGGAGAAATGATTCCTTCTGCTTCAAGTTTTTCATATCCCCATCCAATTTTCTCCATAAAATCAACACGGGCTTCCTCCATCCATCTTATATAATTGGAATGGTGTGTGATTCCCATCTTGTCTGTCTCATAATAATTTACGGTGTGAATATACTTTTCCATTTAAAATCCTCACATCTGATTTTTCCAAGTCTTAATTATATCATAAAAATATTTGTTCATATTTTGTTCATGGTGCCTGACACGAAATCCGGTATAAAGCTTTCCTCAGCAACATCGCCCTCCTGAATAAGGACATTGGTGATGTTTCGTTCAGTGCAGTGACAGATGAGCTTTTCGTACTCGCGTTTTGTCACCTTTCTGTGAAGGTCAGGATACTTTTCGAGTCGGGCACTTTGCTTCTCTGACAGCTTATCAGTGCCGTAAAGCGGCGTATATTGGCTCATAAGAGAAAGAGTCATTTTGTCTCCGTATGTGTCATAAAGGTAATTGACAACAGCTATTGCATTACGAACTGCAAGGGGCAGTAACAAATGACGCACTATGACATTTTCAGTTCCTACCTGCCTTACCATCTCAGCGATTACCCGCTTTGCCACATCAGGGTAATCAGGTGCATTTGAATACTTCCTTGCAAGTTCCGAGTCCATATATTTAAAGTCAGGCAGATAAATGTCTATAAGGCCCTCAAGAGTCTTAAGAGTTTCTACAGAATCATAACCTGAAGAATTATATACAAAAGGCAGATCAAAGCTTTTTTCTTTTGCGAGCAAAATACTTCTTCTTATTTCAGGTACAAAATGCGAAGGAGTCACAAGGTTGATATTTCTTGCGCCCTGCTCCTTTAAATCAAAGAAGATTCCGGCAAGTTCCTCTTCTGTCACTTCCCATCCGTTGCCGTTTTCTGATATCTCCGCATTCTGACAGAATATACATTTCAGATTACAGCCCGTGAAAAAAACAGCTCCGCTTCCCTCGGTTCCAGATATTCTAGGTTCCTCCCAAAAGTGAAGAGCTGCTCTTGATATGCGAATGCGGGTACCTTCACCGCAGTATCCGGTACCCGCTCCCACATGCTCACTTCTTTCTATATTACATTTTCTCGGACACAAATTACATGCTGACATATTCCTTGCCTTGTAGTCTATATTATCCTATAGTATATCTCATAAGAAATAATTAACAAAAGTCCTATGAAAAACGCAAGAATATTTACAAAAGTCCTATGACTTTTTGCAATAATTCAATTTCAGTCTCTCAAAACCAGCTCTGTTATCCCCTGGTTCATCCCGGGTCTTATACTTTTCACTCTCGGATTTCGTCCATAGGAAAAGTCGTCAACAATGGCTTCTTTTATCCTTGTACCACTGCGATATCCGTGAATAACTCTCACTATATACACGGACTTATCTGCTTTGTTAACAGTACTATTCACTTTTTTGAGTGCATCCTCAACATTAAGTCCGTGCAAATCAATTTCAAGTATTCCCGGAGATATATTCATATAAAACCCTTTTCAAATGTTTACTGGTTCATGTCATCTGTTTTTTCAAACACGCCCTCATATATTGCTGGGTGTTTTGTATAGTAAGCCCAGAATCTGTCCCCATAATCATAATGCCACCACTCTGACGGAAGGTTCGTAAAACCTGCACTTGTCATGGCATTATATAGAAGCCGTCTGTTATTTATAATCTCAGATTCTTCACTACCCTCATAGTACGATGTCTTTGACCTGTCACTTAATTCATCAAAGCCTCCGCCCATATCGAGTTCATTGCTCTTGTCATCAACAATCGTCAGATCAACGGCTCCCCCAGTTGTATGTACAGGGGGAACTTTAATATTCTTAACCGGCTCTGATACAAACTTCTTAATCATATTCTTTTGGACATCTTCAGGTGCATCCTCAAGATTATATATCCTGATTATCTCAACTTTATATTTTTCATATAACTCGTGTTGTAATGCAAATGGCCGCCACGCGTCATATATTTTAAATCGATAACCCTCCGGAAGCATTCCTGCCGCCTTCTGAAGTTTCTCATACACCTCACGACGCATCAGACATTTGCTCTCAGCATTTGTCATTTTAAGTATCGGATACTGCATGGATACTTCTACATGTTCATCAGATGCCACACATACAAAAGAGCTGTCCGTAAAATTCGCATCAGTATATATTTCCGGATCTTTTATTTCAGGTATCTTACTCATCATCAGATAAATCCTTCTCCCTGATATTTACTATTGCTCCACTCATCGGCATTATCCATAAATCTTCCGCTCTCATTTCAAATTCACCTTCAAAAGACGTACTCTCCGTAAGTTTCATCGAATCATCAAAGAACGGTATAAGATTTGCCTCAAAATAATCCTCCTGAAATTCAATAAGTATTTCAGGACTGAATGTTGGTTCGCTAATCGAAATATAGAGGAAATTATTGTTGTAATCAAAAGGTATTTCAAAGCTCGCCTTAAATTTGATTACAGCCAGTTTTTTCCCAAGCCTGTACTTCATAAAGATTCCGCCGTCCGTAACTTCCGCCTCATAATAAGACAGCACGTCACCGTTTATAGCAACCTTAACTTTGAAATATGCATCAATCATATTTCGAACTTCTTCATCAGACATATTCTTTATAATGGCGATATCTTCTTTTCTGAGTTTCAGGGATTCACTAAAGAATACCTTGTCATCATGAAGGTTGTCATCCAGTGAACCGTCATCGAATGTCAATGCCATCCAGATTTCATCAAGTCCGTCAGTCTTAATATAATGCTTTGAAAAACTCAGTCTCTCATATAACCTGCAGTATTTATCCTTTATATTTTCAAACGGCAGCTTGCAAAGCATTGCCCCTGAGCTTTTAAGAGAAGTAATATTAAGGTTGTATCTGAAATCCTTTTTCTCATTAAACTTCTTCTCAAGATATGGACGGATCATGCTCATTATCATATCAGCATTTTCTTTTTCCATATACGATACGAGAATATTCCTGAGAGCTTCCTTTTTCACATGGTCTGGTACATCATTAAATGCAGGCGCCACTTCAGAATATTCATCGTTTCCAAGTTCAAGTGCTTCAGTCAGAACCCCCGACTTGTTTGACGGTTTTGATTTCAATCTGACATTTTTGCTTATGTAATTGTAATCGAATGATGGGATTATTATCGGAGTTGCATGTATCTTGTCAAAATCAGACAGTTCCTCAGGCATCCGGTAATCCTTCATCTCCTCATAATCAAATCCTGGCATAAGGAGAGGCAGAATATTCTTATTGTGCTGTCTCGCATATTTGATTTCAGCGAGGACATTATCCTCTTCGGGTATTCTTCCATCAAATATATGATGTGACAAAATCAGAATAAAATCCGTACAGCTTTCAATTGCATTTCTAATATTCTCGTCAAAACGCCCTGAGTCCATGGCTTCTCTGTCATAAAAAACAGTATAGCCTCTGCTTGTCAGCATAAAATAGAGAAGGCGGGCCATTATCTCGCCCCCGTCTCTCCTGTATGATATGAAAATGTCGTACTGATTATTATTGTTCATTTATTATTCTCTCGTAATCTTTATGACTGCTTCCGCGTCATCTCCGGAGCCTGTTATGCTTACAATTTCAATCTTGTATCCAAAATCTTTACCGTCATCCAAAACGCCTTCATAGAAGAAATCGGAATACTTATCCAGAGTAAACACATCACCGGCTTCAAAGAAATCATCTTTTGAAATAAAAGGATATAAGTCATCCGAATCAAGGTCTGTAAAGGTATTAACTCCACCGGCCTGAATTAATTCCAAATTGTAATATCCTGTTTCTTTATAATCATTTCCAAAATGAATGGTTCCTACAGTACAAGGTTCCATAGAAGGAACTTCGGTTGAAGTATACACATGAGATTCCATTCTTGCGTCTACATGGTATATTCTGACACCGGCCATATTGCTTAAGCCGTAATCGGCTGCATCATATACATTTACTCCGGTATCTGTGAATAGATCAATTGCAATGTATTCACAGAAAGGCGGTGTCATCTCACAACCGACTGCCGGAATGATTATGGCATCTCCCGTACCTGCAAAGGAACCGATTGTTATTTCTACCGACTCACCTTTATCTAGATCTGTCACGATTTCCGGTTCAATCCATCCTACTGCATACTTGGAATAAAGGTTCCAGTCACCTACATTATCAGACTGCATGTCATATCCACCCACAGCATTTATTCCTGAATGTGTCACATCATAGTAGTCAATCAAACCGAGAAGATGACTGAATTCGTGAATGAGTGTCATATCATCCATCAAGCCGATATTAATAGTTACCATGCTGTTTACAGCCGGACGGTCCAATTCCCCGGCATATTCATTTCCGTAGGAATTATCTGCATAGTATGCCCCTTCGAAACTCATGATGGTAAAACCATTTGAATTCGACATATCTCCGATGTTTACAAATATTGTTGCATCAATATATCCATCCGCATTTTTGTCAAATTGGGTTATATCCACATCACCGTAACAGTCATAGAACCAATCCATGACTTCCTGCTGGAAATCCCTTCTTACTCTCTGATTGCTTATCTCGCTAAAGTCATACGGTGCATAGTACCAGTCTGTCATAAATGAATTAATTGATAACTGTCCGTAAGAAGCAATATCAAAATAATCGCTTAAAGAAAACTTATCTCCCGATATTTCACTTGAATAATCGGTAACGTTTCCGTTCGCGTCAAATACACGTCCTATCTGACTTCTGATATCGTTATACATATCTTCAGTCGCATTTTCTGCTTCATCCTGCCATGCTATGGGAACAACAAGAACATTCAAATCACCGACTGCTTCAGGATATGAATACGGAACAAGGTCGTGCATTGTGTCAGCGTCAACAAACAATTCTGTACACGGCAATTCTACGTCATACGATTTGTCACCAAGGGTTATTGTTAATGTATTTCCTGCCTTAATTGTTGCGGTATCTTTATCAAGTATATTACCGTCTTTATCCTTTAAATCACCAATCGTATAGCATCCGACATCAGACAGAAAGGCTGCGTATTCACTGGGATCGGTTTCTCTGTATTCTTCGAGTGTTCTTGGGAATAACTCTCCTACTAACTCCGGTACTGCATAAAGTGTAAAGTCAAAATATCCCTCATAAGGTTTATATAAACCTTCTTTTGTTTTATCGTATTTCTCGCCTTCCAGGCAAAAACCGTAATTGTACTGATCCAGAATTATTTCTTTAAATTCTGTGCATCCATCTTCCGGCATATATGTAATTTTAAATTCAGAAACAATAACGCCTTCAGTTCCGCCTGTCGGCTCTGAAGGATATGTAGGAGGGCAGTCTCCAAATCCTGCAAAATTAGGCTGCTCGTCGATTAGAAAACCTTCCCCCGGCTCATCTTCATCATTCATAAAACCGGCTGCATCTCTACAGAAACCTGTTGTAAATATCATATTGTCCATTGAACCTGGATGAGGATTACCGGTTACATCAAATCCACCAAATACTCCAAGCCATATATCGGAAGGGCTCTCCTCCGATACGTAAATATCAGCCGACATAATACGTCCTATACTGTCAAGAGACATTATCCGTCCTGCAGGATATGCAATAATAGCATCTTCAGTAATTTCTACATACTGTCCCCAAAAACGAACCGGCTGGCCATCCGGGCCTGTTGATTCAAAATAGACTGTACCGTCATCTTCATATTTGACACTGTCCATATCAATATTCTCGACAACTTTCCATGTCGGAAGTGAAAAGAAATCCACATCATAATTATATCTTTCATCTATACTTCTTCTGTTACATTCACCCCAATAATCCGAAATCATGTAATCGCCCATGCTTCCGTCTTCAAATATTGGACGAACATGTACACAGTAACCCTGACCTAATACTTGAATATACGTTTTACTCGTTTTAACTGTTTCATCGCAAAGAAGACCTACAGCGAAATCATCATAAACATGATCAACGCTATAAGCTACAGCCCCTTCTACCGGATTCCAGTGTGCCACACCATCCTCATCAACCCAGATTGGGCCATCATGCTCTTCGGAAATTTCATCTTCCGAAACCTCATCTCCCGATACTGCCTGATTGTCCGACATTGCCTGCTCTCCTGAATTCCCACATGCAACGATGCAAGAAAAAACAAACATCATCAAAAGAACAAATAACAGTTTTCTTGTTTTCATCTCGAATTAATTCCTCCCCATTTATCAGGTACATATATTTTTTACTGTTTTATATTATACCAAACACTTCATCACAATAAAAATAACCCGGACGTTTCTGCCCGGGTTACAAGTTTTAATCTCTGATTTATTTTAGCATCTCATATATCTCTTCTGTCTCAGCGGCTGTGGTACTGCCTATGTAATAAATCTGTCCGTCTGTTGTTTCGATCCGGATATAAACCTTCTCTGTCGGATTAAGGAATAGTTTGCATCCGTTTTTACCGTCTACAATGAAGTTTCCTTTCAGCAATGTATCCATTCCAACACCGCTTGATCTGAGGACATCATGATCATGAATATCTTCTCCGAACTCAACAGACTTAATGCTGTCTATAGGTATCACATATTCGTTTCGAAGCTGATGACATACGACGCTGCCGTCTTCAATACTGACACTGATAGGTGTTATTTCAATCATACCGACCCATACTACAGAGAGAAGGGATGCAACAATTACCAGAGCACATGTAATTCCGATAAACTTTCCTACAGGATGACCGATGTTAATCGTTGCACCAAAACCGGCACGCTTTTCAACATTTACTCTCTTATCGGAAGGGTTGCAGTAAAACATACCGGCAATCCAGTACTCATCATCATCAACGATTATATCTGTACTTTTCTTGTAGATGGCATCTACCCTGCTGTTTGCTGAAGCAAAGATTATTATTCCTGCCATCAGGAGTACCATGTATACCACAATCCCTCCAAATATGACGGCTCCGGAATTTATGAAAAGCATCCCGCCTACGCCAAACAGCAGATAAACAGTGTTGATCCAGAGGAAAGAAACGTTTAAGTCTGCCCATAGTTTTTTCTTTGCCCTGTTATAATTTGCATTTATATCGCTGTCGTATGAAATCACTTCATTTTTTACATTATCCATAAGGACAGATACGAAGACAAACAAAAGTCCTGTTCCGAATAATGTTCCGCCAATGGCAGAGCCAAGGAAACTGCCTGCAGCCTTGTAAGCCGCAATGGAAATGACTCCCATATCAAGCAGGAGGAAAAATATAAATCCTAAAAATGCAACTACCGTAGGAAATATAACTTTTTCAATCTTTAATGCGTGAACACTTCCTGCTGCCTTTAAATCAACAACATTTACTTTTTTATCTCCGCCGATACCAAAACTTCTCTTAATGGCAAGCATCTCTTTATGACCGAGAATATAGGGAACCTCGATGATAAAGATTACCGCAAATATAAAGATACACCAGATAAATGTCTGCATCTTCATACCGTGAAGCAAAAGAAGTACCACAGCAATTGCTGTACATCCGAGAGAAATATAAAGTCCTTCTTTATTTCTTTTTGCCACGGTTTTTTCAACACTTTCTTTTACATCTTCAGATAAAAATTCATCCCTGTTTTTAATGCCAAAAATCATTTTGCTCTTTTCCCATTTTCTGGGATACATATATAAATATATGACCCAGATAAAAGGAACGATGCATATAAACATTGTAATACCTAAAATCAGACTACCCATTTTTATTTCCTCCTCTGTTTATGCTCCGTAATACTCATCAACGAGCCCGATTATTTCCTTTTTAGGTACTCCCGATAATCTTGCTTCCGAAACTATCCTTTTAAGTTCCGCTTTATTGCTTTCACTTATGCTGCCCTGCTTTTCAATGGTTGTCCTTACTCTCGCTCCGTTTTTCCTGTCGGTCATTATATAGCCTTCAGTCTTCAGGAGCTGGTAAGACTTGCTGACCGTCATGGTATTGATTCCAATCTCAAGAGCCAGTGCCCGCACAGTCGGAAGCTGTTCACCGGGTGCAAGCGACCCATCTGAAATTCCCATTACGATCTGATTTCTTATCTGCATGTAAATCGGTATATCCGATAATTCGTCGATCCTTATTATCATGCTTTATCACTCCTTCCTGCCTTTATGGAAATAACAACTGACAAAATCAACGTCGGTATCATACTTATGATGCCTATATGTGCCGGTCCGAGAATCGCTTTGTCTGCATATTCCGGCTTTAACATATATGCAAATATTGTGAATGCGTTAATCGCTCCATGCATCAAAGCAGGCATCCATATTGTTCCTGTCTTTTCATATACGTAATCAAGCAGGATCCCCATCATAACAGTACTGATGCAAAATACAATCGGACCAAGAATCGGTGCTCCCAAATACTCTTTGCCGTATTCATATCCGGCAAGAATCATTACCGGCCAGTGCCAGCATCCCCATATTGTTCCTCCGACAATTCGTCCTTTTGTTACTCCAAGTTTTTCTTTAAGATATGGATACATGGCCCCCCGCCATCCGATTTCTTCTCCAAGGGCAAAAATCATATTAAAAAAAGGTGTTATGGTTAAAGACGAAACCGTACCGATTATCATATATTTATCAAATGTAATCCCCTGTGCTTCCATCTCCTCAAGTGCTCCGGCTTCTTCCATGAGACTTTGCAGCCCCGTAAACTCTCCGTCATATGCATTCGGAAAGAAGATAAAGAATAACGCGCCGCCGATAACGCTGAGTAATGCGGGCATCCATAAAGAAAAGAAAATATATCCTGTCTTTCCTTTTAAGTGAGGAATAAATCCCATACCCTTTAACGGAATCCCGGCAATCAGAACTGAAATAAGCGGCATAAACATTAAACCTGACATTATAACTCTGAAAGTGGCTGCATCTCCTTTGTTTGCAAATGTACTCGCTATAAACTCTATAATCCATCCCAGAACAAACGCTGCGATTATATAAACCGTAAATTGTTTTTTGCTTATCTCTGATTTCATACCGATACCTCCGTGAATTTGTTCCCATTTGTATCTTTTGTATTACTCTATCTAATACAGATAATACTACTCGTACAAAACTTCGTCAATACTATTTTTCAAATATTTTTAAAAAACACTAAAAAAGGACATGGCCTAAAACCATATCCTTTAAATCCGTTGTGCCTTCTACCATGTTTTCTTTAGGTAATTGTATTATCGTCCAGACACTGTTTTTGTTCTGCCTCGATCATTGCTTTAATATCGTTATCGCCTAATTCACTGTTTTGTGCCAGGCTTTCCTTTCCGCTTTCAGAGATATCTGCGAAATTGTCAAACAGAGTCTGTTTGCTTTTCAATAAATCCATAATCTTCTCATCAACAGTCTTTTCATTAAGCAACCTGTAGACTAATACCCTGTTTGTCTGGCCCATACGATATGCTCTGCCTATGGCCTGATTTTCAATTGACGGCTTTAGCTGGGGTTCACAGAAAATTATCACAGATGCAGCCTGAATATTAAGTCCCGTTCCGCCGGCCTGTATCTGGGAAATTAAAACTGCGCCGTCCTCTGCTGCTGTGAAATCATCTATTACAGCCTGTCTCTTATCCGGTGATAAACTTCCCGTTATAGGTCCAAAGCCTTTTCCGTTAAGCATTTTTGAAACAATATCAAGAGTATGCAGAAACATCGAAAAGACTATAACTTTTCTGCCTGCTTCCCTGGCTTCTTTTATCAGCTGATACAGTCTCACACCTTTTGAGGAATCGGGATACTTTTCGACCAGCCACGAGGCCTGACGCATTTTTGCAAAATCGCCATACATAACAGCTGTTTTATAAAGATTTGCTTCTGCTTCGGTGAGCGTACACCATTCCTCTGACTCCGTCTTTTCCGGCAACTCTGTCAGTACATCCTCTTTTACACGCCTGAAATAAACTGTAGCTACTTTGCGCCTGAAATCCGATGCCATGGTTAAACTGGTGCTGCCCATGACAGATTTTGCCACAGAGGGCTGCAAGCATCCTATCAGGAAGCACATCTCCTCGACATTATTCTCTATAGGCGTACCTGTCATAAATAAAACCCTGTCTGTATGCTGCCTGAACATAAGGAGATTAACAGTTCTGGCGGCCTCGGGATTTTTTACATAATGGGCTTCATCGGCTACTATGAAATCTATCTTGAAGTCTTCCGGAAGTGATAGTTTGGCAAGCATCTCATAAGTAGTAACTGCAACACCGCCGTTTTTCATCCACTCAGAGTACTCTGTATTTGCTCCCTTGCCATGTATCTTAAACACTTTCAGATTACAGAACTTCTGGATCTCCCTTATCCAGTTCACAAGGACACTGGCAGGACATAT
>JAEEGL014275038.1_pt1 | contig 42262 bp, 26 predicted proteins | sample 9134231 | NCBI WGS metagenome assembly JAEEGL01 (sample SAMN16246548, study PRJNA631951) | gut metagenome | biome: gut microbiome; feature: rumen; material: fiber-attached | host: Bos | place: Iran: Karaj | collected 2018-10 | reverse complement strand
TATGGCTGATTTGGAGGTTGAGTGTCACAAACTTGGAATTCCGGTGCGCACCCGCCACAACGAGGTTGCTCCCGGACAGTTTGAATGTGCGCCTATTTTTGAAGAAACCAATCTTGCCGTTGACCACAATATGTTGTTGATGGACTTGATGATGAAAACCGCCCGTAGACATAATTTCCGCATACTTTTGCACGAAAAACCATTCGCCGAGGTTAACGGTTCGGGCAAACACAACAACTGGTCGCTTGCTGCCGATGGCAAAATCAACCTGCTTTCGCCCGGCAAAGACCACGATTCAAACCTTATGTTTTTAACATTCTTGGTTAACGTTATCAAGGCGGTTTACAATAATTCTGACCTCTTGCGTGCAAGCATAATGACGGCAGGCAATGAACACCGTCTTGGAGCAAGCGAAGCTCCTCCTGCTATTATTTCGGTATTTCTTGGCGCACATCTCAGCAAAACTCTTGCTTTGTTGAAAGAAGAAACGTCTAACGGAAAAATACTCGATGCCGCCGCCAAACGCACTATAAATCTTAATATAGAGCAAATTCCCGAAATACTTTTGGATAATACCGACCGCAACCGCACTTCGCCGTTTGCTTTTACGGGCAATAGATTTGAGTTCCGTGCTGTGGGTAGCAGTGCTAACTGTGCTTGTCCGCTTATTGTGCTCAACACCATTGTAGCCGCTCAGTTAGAGGCATTTAACAACGAACTTCAGCAATCGCTTTCGGCAGGAGCAAATCGCGACGAGTCTGTATTAAAGATTTTAGGTAACTACGTCGCAGAGTTTTCGCCCATTTTGTTTGAAGGCAACAATTACAGCGACGAATGGAAAGAAGAGGCAAAACGCCGTGGATTATCGAATATCACTTCTTGTCCCGAATCTATCAAAGCCTATACTTTAAGTAGCACTATCAAACTTTTTGAAAGTCAAAAAGTTCTCTCTGAACGCGAACTTTCGGCACGTCAGGATATTTATGCTGAAAATTATCACAAAAAGATACATATCGAATCGCTTGTGATAGCCAACCTCGCACTCAACCATATTATCCCCACAGCAATTCGCTATCAAAACCTTTTGGTAGAGAACTATAACTGTACCAAAGGATTAGGCTTCGACGAGCTTATCGAAAACCGTCTCGATACCATTAAATCAATATCAAAACTAATTCTTGTAATCAAAAACGATGTGGCTCAGATGGTTACAGAGCGCGATAAAGCTTGCACCCAGCCCACCAATTTGCAAAAAGCATTGGCTTACAACACTTCTGTTAAACCCTATCTGTCGTCTATCCGCAGCAGCATCGATGCCTTAGAGATGATTATCGACGACGAGATGTGGCCCTTGCCCAAATATAGAGAAATGCTTTTCTGCCACTAAATGGGCGGTATTTAGTTGATAAAAAAACAAGCGGGGCAAGCCTTAACAACTTGTCCCGCTTTCAATTAAACAACTAAAAAAAGAAGTATTCTCGAACATGAAACACATCTTTTTATACGCAATACCCTTTCCTTATGTTTCCGCTATGCGATAAATTTTTTTTTTGCTGAGATTTTTAAATGATGTATTTTTGGCAATTGTAGGTTTTATATAGATATTACGGCAGAATGAAAAACCGAGAATTAAATGAATCTAATATATATTACGAGTTGAAACCCAATTTTGGAAAACTCAAACGAGGTAAATATTTGGGTTATATCATTTTTTTTGCGTTCTTGGTTCTTATTGTGTTTCTAAATTATGTATTATCTAATGACAGTATCTTTGCAGCTCTTTTTTATGCTTTCATTTTTGTGGTAGTTCTTTTCGCAAATGTGTATTTTTCTATGAGTAATATGAGTTTTTTTCACTATAGGAAAACTCGGTTGTACAAAAAATATATAGTGTTGCCAATTCTTAAAAAGATTGATGGGTTTGTAAAGTATATTTTTAAGTCGCGCGAATACCGAATACAGTCGTTGAGTTTCGATTCAAAAGACAAAATTGAGGATTTGATGGTATTCCGACGCAACAATTATACTTTGTATTGTTCTGAATTTTTATCCCCCACGAAGATTGATAAAAATAAAAAGCATCTAAAGATGTTGCTGATGAAATTTGTATTAGACAAGCCTTTGGGAGAACAAATGGTGATTAGTTTTCATAATGGACCGAATGCTTCTGCCTATTTTAAATATCAGCACAAACACTTACGCAAACAATGGTACAACATTTATAGTTTGTTTGAAATTTTTACTTTTAATAACGACAAGTCTATCAAACTGCACAAACAGCTTATGTCTTTGATAAAAATATTGGGCGAAAATCCTCGTATTGTTATCGACAATGATGTTATTTGTATCTATAAACAACTTGATAAAGACAATTTTGAACTAATAATCGACGACGAAGTAAAAGATCAAATTATATCACAAAGTATATATTCTGATTGTGACTTGTTAGAAAAGATTTTGGCTACAGCCAATTTGATGGATACTTATACCGAAAATGACTCGTCTATTATTATGTCTATTCCTCCCGACGATAAAGAAGTTGAAGAAAATTTATCGTCTTATATTAAATCTTATACCAAAAATTCTTACTATGTATCCCGTATAATTATCCCCTTATTATTTATCTTGTTGCCTGTTATTCCATTATACATCGCTGCATTGCTTGTTCCTTTTATAGGAATTGCGCCTCTATTTTTTTGGCTTGCTGGAGTGATATTGCTATTTACAGCGTTAAGAAAATCAATGTCGCGCTTAGTAAACAATATTGTTGCCAAACGACTTATAAAAAACATATGTTATCGATTTAATCATTCTCTCTACGAGTTTAAATATAGGCGAAGAATTAAAAGAACGGACACTGATAAAAGACCTTTTAGATATTTCGATTATGATTATTTACGTCAACATAGTATAGAGTGCCATTTGGGTAATTATAAATTGTATCTATTTGGAGATGATTGTTTTAACGGTACATTAATGGAGTTTGAATATAATACCCAAGTGTCGGCGGTGGTTCAATTGTTGGTGCACAAATGCGAAATTAAAATTGTGGAAGGTTACGACAATTATGTAATCGACCCTGCTCTCCAAAAGTGTATTTTGATTGTATCAGATTATTTGCAAGTATTTAATCCCTATTTAACGCTCAATATTGTTTTGCGTCCTACTTTAGTTCAGATTTATGTTCCCTCAAGCGGATATATAGATTTGTCGATGGATTTATTTGAAGCCCCTGATTACGATCTTACTGCACAAAATGCTGTTCAGATTTCGCGAATGATACGTGCCGCCGATAAGTTTGTGGAAACTCATATCAGTAATTATTTGAGCTAATCAATTATTTCCCTCAAAAAATATATTTCGTTAAATATTTTTTTTATATCTTTGGAAAAAATTATAATGCCCGTTTTGTTTACCAGTGCATTATGGTTTGATAATTGCTTGTAACTATTTGTTATAGGTGTTAAAAAAATTGATTTATGAACCGGAAGAACAAAAACATAATTATGTTGGTGCTTGCGCTGTTTATTGTTTACGGCGCGGGTCTTGCTGTTTTTATATATGGTAAGTATCAAAATACAATTCGCGAAACTTCGCTTTCTACCGCCAATCTTACCAAAACCAAGGCGATGGAAATATCCGACTATATCAATTCTACTATCAAAACAGCGGGTACTATCAGCAATATGCTCGCCTCTGCTAACGAAAAATACGGCTACGATATGATGCCGTATATCAATCAAGCTCTTAGCAACTTGGTTTCCGAAAATCCCGAATTTAGTTCTTTTGTGGTTACTTGGGAATATTCTGAGGTTAATCCTAAATGGTTTAAACCATACGGACGTTATGTAATGCGGTCGTATCTGCGCGACGGTTTGCCTTATATCACCACCGATACTCTCGACCTTGAAGGCGAAGTTGGCGACGAAACTTATTACCAAATGAAAACGGGAACGGTTAAAAACCTATTTACCAATATGTATCTCAGTAGCAACGAATCGTTTATGCGCACCGAGGCACGATATGTTTTTGCCGTTGCCACCAAAATCGAGGTTGCAGGCACTTTTGCTGGTACTGTTGCTGTAGAAATTCCCCTTTCTAAAATCGAAGAAATCCTCAACCGTCAGTCGCTTGAATTGCAAGGCAATGTGTTTGTGCTAACCAACAACGGTAAACTTGCCATTCACCCCAATCCCGATTTTATCAACACATTTTTTAAAGATGCATACGCAGGCATCGACCAAATGGGAGGTCTTGCCCGCCAACTTAGCGACGGTACTCTCCGTACTATCGACTATACATATTCCGACCGTCATATTGGATTTTTTGATTTTTCGCAGAGCGACCATTGCCGTATCAATTTCTATCCCGTTGAGGTTAAAGATAATACCACTCCATGGGCTCTCGGCTACGAAATTAATTATTCCGAATTTCGTCATAAGGCTTTTAGCGGAGTTAACACCTTTATTATTATAACGTTTTTTGGACTTTTGTTGCTTGCCGTTTTTGCATATATGTTTTTGAGTTTTGCCACAAAGCCTATGCGCGAGGTAAACGGCGTATTGCAAAAACTCCGCAACGGCGATTTCGATAAAATTTCTAAACTTGAATCATCTGATCAGGATACTCAGAAACTATACAATTCGGTCAACTTTCTTGCCGACCGTATTATGCGTACCACAAAGTTTGCGCGTAGTATGGGTAAGGGCGACCTCGAAGCCACTTTTGATAGCCACGACGAAAACAACGCTCTTGATTCGGCACTTATCGAGATGCAGAAAAACCTTCTCCACGCCCGCATCGAAGAGAAAAAACGTATCGAGGAAAACGAAAAACTTTCTTGGGCTCAAGAAGGTCTTGCGCAGATTGGCGAGTTTCTCCGTATGAACAACGCCGACATCAACGACTTTGCTTTCAAAATTATATCTTACCTTGTAAAATATCTTGGAGCATTGCAAGGCGCAATGTTTGTAGCCGAAGAGCGCGACGGCAAAAAAATCCTTGAGCAGAAAGCCACCTACGCATTCGACCGCAAAAAACAACTTACCACCACGGTAGAATTTGGCGAAAGTCTTGTAGGTCGCTGTGCCATAGAGCGCAAGACTATTTATATGACCGACGTGCCCGAAGGATACCTTTATATAACATCTGGTTTGGGCGAAAAGAAACCGTCGTGTCTGTTGCTTGTTCCCTTGCAGTTTGAGGACGAGGTGCACGGCGTTATCGAAATTGCCTCGCTCAAAGAGATTGGCGAATATCAAATTAAATTTTTCGACAACGTGGCAGAACGTATCGCGTCTACAATATCTAATATCAAAAAGAATATCAACAGTGCCGAACTCCTCAACAAATTTTCTACGCAGAGCAACGAACTTGCCCGCCGCGAAAAAGAGATTGCGGCATCATATTCCGACATCAAAAAGGCGCAGAATGAGGTTCGCTTATCCGAACGCGAAATTGTGGCTATTCTTGATGTGCTTGCGCAAACTTCTATCATTACACGTTACGACACCACAGGCATTGTGCTCGACCTTCGCGACAAGACACTCGACACCACCGGCTACAAAAGGAATGATATATTGGGTCACAACATCCGCGACGTGCTTGCCCTCACCAAAGGCGAGATTGTTACTTTTGACCTCTTTTGGAACGATATTCTCAACGGAAAAACCAAAGTGCGATATTTTACCCGTGGCAGCGTGAAGTTCCGCGAAACTTTCAACCTCCTCTACGACAACGACAACCGTCCGTTTAAAGTGATAAGCGTGGCAGTGCCCGAAAGCAATGTGCAGATACAAGCCGTAGAAGACAATCCCAACGCTGTTCAGACCAAGGTTATAACCGAAGATTCGCCCGAACGTGAGAATATGCAAAAATTTTAACCAAAAATTTTGTTTTTGTTGAATAAACCTTTTACTTTTGCGCCAATTTCTACATCATAACGATTATGGCGAAAAACAACTTTGTAGTAGATTACAAAACGATGACAGCAGGACGCCACGAGATGAATTTCCATCTCGACGGTGGTTTTTTTGCTCAATTTGCCGAATCGGAGTTCCAAAACGGAAAAATCGACGTTGATGTAACGGCTGATATTTCGGAGTATGCGCTCAAATTTGGGTTCGACATCAGAGGAACTGTAGAAGTGGAGTGCGACCGCTGCCTTGGTTTGTTCAATCTCCCTATTGAGGGATATTTTGAACTCAACGTTAAGTTTGGCGACCAGACAAGCGACCCTGCCGAAGCCGATGACGAAATCGTGCTTTCGTACGACGAGACAAAACTCGACCTTTCGCACCATATATATGAATATATAGTGCTGAGCGTTCCGGCAAGGAGAGTGCACCCAAACGGTATCGACGGCCTGCCCACTTGCGACCCCGATATGAGTGCCACCCTCGAAGTACTTGAGGCGCACGACAATGTTTTAGAAACCGACCCGAGATGGGATCAGTTGCGCAACTATGAATTTTGAAATTGTATAATTAAAAGGTATAACGTATTAAATATTATTAAAAAATGGCACATCCTAAGCACAAAACCTCGAAAACGAGAAGAGACAAAAGAAGAACCCACTATAAAGCGGTAGCACCCACCCTTACAAAATGCAGCAACTGCGGCGCAACTATTCAGTCGCACACAGTTTGCCCCGAATGTGGATATTACAGAGGCCAACTCGCTATCGACAAGTCAGCAGCGGCCGCCGAGTAGCATTATGCTGCAACAGAATGAAATTTAGACAGATGGCGGAATGTTGCGCCCTTTGCGGAATGTTCCTACATTTGTCTTTTTTGTTTTTTTCAGATAATATTTCTTTATGGCAAAAACTAACGCTGTTATTACCGGGGTAGGTATGTATGTTCCTGAATATCGTCTCACCAACGACGAACTCTCGCAGATGCTCGACACCAGCGATGAGTGGATTACTTCGCACGTGGGTATCAAGGAACGCAGAATACTCAAAGACAAGGACAAGGCTGCTTCTTTTATGGGGGCGATGGCTGTCAAAGACCTTCTCACCAAGAAAAATCTCGATCCTATGGATGTAGACTTGGTGATTTGCACTACTACTACGCCTGATATGGTGTTCCCAGGTTCGGGTGTTCAGATTTGCGAAATGGCAGGTTTGAAAAATGCCTATGCTTTCGACCTTCACGCCGCCTGCTCGGGATTCTTAAACGGATTTGTAACAGCAGCCAAGTTTATACAATCAGGTGTTGAAAAAAAGATTATCCTCGTAAGTACTGAAAAAATGTCGGCTATCACCGACTACACCGACCGCAAAACCTGTCCGCTTTTCGGCGACGGCGCGGCGGCTGTGCTTGTTGAGCCATCCGACGAGGAGCTTGGACTTTTAGACTATATTCTCCGTGTAGACGGTTCGGGCGTAAAACACCTCCACATGAAATCGGGAGGCTCGTTGTCGCCTTCATCTATCGAAACCGTTCAAAACCGCGAACATTTTGTATATCAGGAGGGTCAGCCCGTGTTTAAGGCGGCTGTAACCCACATGGCGGATGTATCGGTAGAGATTATGGAACGAAACCATCTCACTGCCGACGACATTGCATGGCTTGTGCCGCATCAGGCCAACCTCCGCATCATCGATGCCACAGCACGACGTATGGAACTCGCTCCCGAAAAGGTGATGATTAATATCCAGCGTTACGGCAACACCACATCAGCCACAATTCCTATCTGCCTGTGCGAATGGGAAAAACAGCTCCGCAAGGGCGACAATATAATTATTTCTGCGTTCGGAGCGGGATTTACATGGGGCGCACTTTACCTAAAATGGGCTTACAACTCGTAGTTTTACAGTAATTTAGTTTTGATAATTATTAAAAATAAAATATTATGGCAAATTTAAAGGAAGTACAAGATTTTATCAAAGCCGTTTCAAGGATCGGAATTTCCGAAGTGGACATTCAGACCGATGATATGAAACTCAACGTAAAATTCCCCGCCGGCGACAAGGATATTGCCCGTGGCGAAAACTTTCAGATGCCCGCTTTCCAGATGCCTATGATTTCGGGTATGGCTCAGCAGATGGGATCGCCCATCCAAGCTGCCACCACCACTACAACTCCTATTGAGTATCGCGAAAACGCTAAGGAAGACGACAAAAAATTCCTCACTGTTAAGGCTCCTATGGTGGGCACTTTCTACCGCCGTCCTTCTCCCGACAAGCCTATCTATGTTAATGTTGGCGACGAGGTTACCAAAGGTCAGGTGCTCTGCATCATCGAGGCTATGAAACTTTTCAACGAAATTGAATCTGAGGTTTCGGGCAAAATTGCCAAAATCCTTGTTGAAGAAGGCACTCCCGTAGAGTTTGACCAGCCTCTTTTCCTTATCGAACCCTAATTAAGCAAAGATAGGTTATGTTTAAAAAGATATTAATTGCCAACCGTGGCGAAATTGCCCTGCGCATTATACGCACTTGCAAGGAGATGGGCATCAAAACCGTGGCAGTATATTCCACCGCCGACCGCGACTCGCTTCATGTGAAGTTTGCCGACGAGGCTGTCTGCATCGGAAACCCACCTTCTGCTAAGTCGTACTTGAATATTCCGGCTCTTATTTCGGTAGCCGAAATCACCAACGCCGACGCAATTCACCCGGGTTATGGTTTCCTTTCGGAAAACGCCAAGTTTGCCCGCATCTGCACCGAGCACGGAATCAAGTTTATTGGACCCACCGCCGAGCAAATCGTTATGATGGGCGACAAGGCCACTGCCCGTAAAACTATGACTGAGCACGGTGTGCCTGTAACTCCTGGCACTCAGGGATTGCTCGACACTGTGGAGCAAGGCAAAGCCGAGGCAAAACGAATCGGTTACCCCGTAATGCTTAAAGCCACAGCAGGCGGCGGAGGCAAGGGTATGCGCATTATCCGTAACGAAGACGAGTTTGAGCACCTTTGGAACGCTGCCCGTCAGGAGGCCGCAGCATCGTTTGCCAACGACGCAGTTTACCTCGAAAAATATATTGAAGAACCCCACCACATAGAGATTCAGATTGCCGGCGACCAATACGGTAACGTTTGCCACCTATCTGAGCGCGACTGCTCTATCCAGCGTCGTCACCAGAAACTTTTGGAAGAGACTCCGTCGCCCTTTATGACTGAGGAGCTCCGCCACAAGATGGGAGAGGCAGCCTGCAAAGCCGCTCGTGCTATAAAATACGAAGGCGTAGGCACAGTAGAGTTTCTTGTGGACGCTCACCGCAATTTCTACTTTATGGAGATGAATACTCGTATACAAGTAGAACACGGTATTACTGAGGAAGTTACCAATCTCGACCTTATCAAAGAGCAGATTCGCATTGCAGCCGGAGCCAAAATCTCCACTCGCAACTATTATCCGCAGGCTCACGCCATCGAGTGCCGTATCAATGCCGAAGACCCATTCAACGGATTCCGTCCGTGTCCCGGCAAAATCACAGGTTTGCACCTTCCTGGCGGTAATGGCATACGTGTGGATACGCACATCTACACCGGCTATCAGATTCCGTCGTACTACGATTCGATGATTATCAAACTTGTGGCAGTGGCACAAACCCGCGAAGAGGCAATAGCCAAGATGAGGAGAGCATTGTTTGAACTCGTAGTAGAAGGCGTAAAAACCACCGCGCCGTTCCATCTGCAACTGATGAACGACCCCCGTTTCTGCGCAGGAGAGTACACAACTAAATTTATGGAAGATTTTGAATTAAAATCTCCCGAAGAGTAGCGCATATTTAAAAAATTATTTCTAAATTGCGCCAAAATTAACTTATATCTCTTGACAATATGGCAAAAATTGAAACTGACACAGTCAACAATACCAGTATCATCGCCTTCGGCACCGAGTTTGTGGGCGAAATCAAATCAAACGGCAGCGTACGCATTGCCGGAAAACTCAAAGGCAACATCAGCCTTACCGAGCGTCTCGTAATCGACAAATCGGGCGTGGTAGAGGGCGAAATTTCGTGCAAAGTGGCTAACATCAGCGGCAAGGTAGACGGCAAACTTTCGTGCGCCGAGCTCCTTGAACTCAAAGACACCGCAAGCGTGCACGGCGACATCGACACCACCAAGATTATAATCGAAGAGGGCGCAATATTCACCGGCACTTGCCAGATGGACACCAAAGACGCCGCTGCTAACGCTATAAAGAAGTAAAATCTTGAAAAAAGATAGCGACAATCTTCGCGACGTTGCAAAATACACTACGGCTGCCTTTCAAATGGTGGCCGTAATTGTTATTGGCGTATTGGCAGGCATTTGGATGGACGATTGTTTTGCCACAAAACCCATTATAACAGTGATTGCATCATTGCTTTCGGTGGCAGCGGGTATATATTTGTTTATCAAGGATGTAATTAAGAAGTAAAAAATGCAGAAAGAGTTAACTAAATATGTAGTGATGGCGGCGGTATGCACACTTATTGCCGCAGTGATTTTTGTTGTGATAATACCAGACAAATCGTCGTGGGCTGTGTATGCTACTCCCGCATTTTTCGCTGCAGTAAGCATTATTTCGGCATTGGTAATCACTAGACCTCAGTATTCAAAATTCGCCAAATTTTCAGGCGTCTTTATGCTGTCAACGGTGTTGAAGTTGATTCTTTATTTCGTATTCTTAATGTGTTCGTATGCCATCCTTCCTCCCGAAGCCGGAAAGCCGTTTGTAATATTCTTTATGGCGGTGTACTTAGTGTTTGCGATAATGGATACGATGTTTTTGCTAAAATTTTTTGGACGAAAAGATAAGTAGGGTAGGGGGTAGTACCCTCAACATTTTGAGAAAAGTTCGATTTTTGGCAAAATAAATTGTGAGAAAAGTAATGGTTGTAATGAGTAATTTATTGATAATTAATATTATAAACGGAAATTTTTGTATGGATTTTATTGGCGTTGAGTTTATGTTGCTTTTTAATTCTCTGTTAATCAACATAATATTTGGTTTTTGTAAATCACTAAATTTTGACTGTATTTTTTTTTACTCAGATTCTACTCACAAGTGCAATTTTTTATAGTATGGATAATTAATAAGGGACGGTGCGTTTTAAATGGCATCGTCCCTTATTTTTTTTTTAATAAATTGACTGTTAATAAGTCTGTTTAAAAGTTTAGATACTATTGTGCATCATGATAATAGAATGGACCACAGTAGTATCCATCTATATCTACGCTTCCACAATCATCACCACCAACATATACAATAAGATACAATTGCTTACTTGTTGGTGTTATGTCGACATAATAATTATTCTCACCTCCTTGAAAAAGCTGTTCTTTAATGATATTGCTGTTGCTCAAATCTGTAATGCTCGTAGATACTATCAATCTTATTTGCTTGCTAGTGAATTTTCCCGATTCCTTCTTAGATACTACAAGACGATTGTATTCGTCCTCTCCATTATAAGAAACCCAATATGAACCTTCGAAATTTGCCTTTTCAGCCGATTGAAAAACCAGGTCATTACACCAACTATATTTATGTGCTTCCTTTTGCGCGCCATCATTTGGCAATCCACCTGCATCTACAGTTTCAAAAACCATTATTGAAAATTCAAACTTATCGGTTTTACCATTCTTTGTAGCAACAATTGTCACCTTTCCATACTTTTCAGCATTGAATGAAGTCGAATAAGTGCTTCTATTTTCTCCACGCTTCACGTCATTGAAAATATTAGGGTAATCAATACTAATTTCATCGCAATCAATATCGGTGGTAACTTCTATTTCAACGTTGTCACCCCAATTTAAAGATTTAATTTTTTTCCCGTCAGTTATTGGACTTTCATTTACCTTTACCGATGTAATTTTCGGAGCAGATGTTTGTGCTTTTTCTTCTACTTCAATATTGAAGTAAAAAGTAGAGGACTTACCATTTTTCGTTGCTGTTATAGTTACTTTGCCTGATTCTGTAGCATCAAACCAAGGCGTTTGATAAGATTTTTCACCATTATTAGACTTTGGACTATAACCAGGGAAATCAACAGAAATCTCATCGCAATCAATATCCGTTTCAACTGCAATTTGCACTTCGTCGCCGTAATCAAAATCTTTTGTGTCGCCATTAGAAATGGGATTGGATTCTCCTGTAATGGTAACAGATGTGATTTGCGGTGTGGGTTGTTCTTCTTGCTTTTCCTTAATATCAATATAAACAACACTACTTACTTTACCTTTTCCTGTTTTTGAATCATAGTCAACCCAAACATTTATTGGGTGTTTCCCAATAGATAAAGTATTGATATTAAAACCGTTTTTCAGATCTGTCTTTGTTTGACCATCATATATAGTTATTACATGATTTGACGGCGAAACAGCCGCAGTAAAGGTTACATTTTGCCCATAATCATAAGTTAGTGTTTTGCCGGTTGGTATTTTTTCGGTGTTATCGCTAACTGATATTAAAAGTGTTATTTTTTCTTCTTCTGCTGGGGGATTGTTCGGATCTTCTGGCTCTGTAGGATTATTAGGAGATGGCTCTTCTGGATTTGTATTATTGGAATCATCATATATTATTGTTTGAGAGCTTATAATAGTACCATTTTCGCCGAATATAGTTACAATGAGATAATCATTTTTGGATTCAGGTGTCCAACTTATTTCTTTTGTCTTAGAAAGACTAGGCTCCCCAATGATTCCATTTTTATCTCTAAAATAAATCCAATCTCCTATTATTTTTTTATCTTCCACAATACCTCCTAGTAATTGTGACATGACATCGCTTTTAATTAATAATGTTTTACCGACTTCAAATTTTATTGGGATAGTTGTAGCATTTGAAGTCTTCGTTCCTGTAATGGTATTATATATAGTTGTTTTTAACCTATGTGGAAATGATATTAAATTAAAATGGTATATATCCCATTTTAAGCCAAACTCCCAGTCTGCTATTGAAATAGGAAATTGTACCTCATCACTAAATATTTTTGTTCGATATAAGCCGGCTTTTAAATCTACACCTATTCCTATTGTTCCGAATAAACTTTGAATGTTGCCATAATTATTACTTATGCCAGCGTAATATCCTAGTTCTTTTTTAATATATGGAATTACCCCTATTCCTACACCCAATGCACGTTTGTCGACCCATGTTGCATGACCTATAATTGGGAAATTGAAATTCATTTTTATTATTGTGTTAGAACCAAATGTTTGTTCAGTTTGATGTTCATTATCATTATTATCTGGAATATTTGGGTCATCAACTTTAATGTTATTTCTTGGTTCTCTTTTGCGTTCTTCATATTCACCATTAGGTTGTTTGATATAAGATGTCCTTTGATAATACGTGCCATGTATTCTTTGACTTAGGGTATATGATAAATCCAATGATATATTAATTTCGGGTTCAAATAAAAAATCTACACCTAAAGAAACTAGTCCGATTACGGGAAATGTAGTTCTGATTTGTGGTGTCGAATAAATTACTAATTGTTCTTTCTTGTCTTTCTCGGACAGTGCGTCAGCTTTTGCTGCTTCAAAATTTAATTGTAGGGAATATGTGGCATCAATAGTATGGATATTTTCATAATCTTTTGTTTTTGCACAATCAAACGCTAATTGTTTGTAATACTCTTGCTTATTCCTCTGAATGATATTTTTTTTAATAAAAGTTTCAATCCAATATTCACGCTCTATATTTTCTATTTCTGAAAAAGAACTAGTAAAGTTTATGATTAATTGGTGGTCATAGTATAATTTAGATACATTTATATCTATTTTATTGTCTCCAATTTCTATTGTAGGAATTGGTAAATTTTCTTTATCTATATAAAATCCTTCATTTATTTGATCGTGTATATCATCTGATGATAATCCTTTTTTTGTGATGTTATTATTTATTGGCATGAAAACATATGCATCACTATTTGTATCAGCATTGTTTGTTGTAAAAACTAATCTCGTATCGTGAAAGATGTATGATAAATCGCCAAGCGGTCCATAAAAATCAATAGTGTTATTTTGTCTTTCAGAATAATATACTAAAACAACAATAGGGTTAATGTTATTTGTTATCATTACAACGCTTCCAGCGGTAATATTAGGAACATTATTATTATTGAATGTTAATGAATAATGTGAATTTGTAGTATCGCAAATCATATCAGTAACATCCTCAGATGACACAATTATTGCAGCATCAAATATATGGACTTTATCTGACTTGTAAAGGTCTTGAATGGTTTTATTAGATGATATGAATTTTTCAGTTGTTTCTTTTGGATCTTTTCCTCCTTGCGGTGTGTCATCGTTTTTGTCTTTATCACACGACTCCAATCCGCCCATCATCAGCAATCCTATTATCAGAATTGCAATCAATTTTTGTACGTTAGTCTTTTTCATAGCAGTGATTTTTTTTAGTTAAACAATTCTTTCATTTAAAAAAGAAAGGTGCGGACAAGGTTTCATAGCATACTTGAGGTCGTCGAATACCCTATTCTAACTATAAAACAAGCCCACACCCTTATGAGAGTGTGAGCATCTGCCAGGAACTGACAAGAATAATTTGAAATTTCGACGTTTCAAGTAAGTCAGCCCAAGCAAACGCTCTTTCAATTTTGTCTATTTTATCATTCGCAAGTTATGGATTATTTTTCGCTAAACAAAATTTTTTTGTAAGTATTTTTGTAAATAGTTGTAATTTACTGATAGCTTGAATGTAATTGTTGAATTTTTGTGAAGTATGACAAATTGAAAGTTCAACTTTCAATTTGTCACAAATATATGTTATTGTTTGTAAATCACCAAATTTTGACTGTATTTTTTTACAATGACTTTTTTCCTTATATTTGCCTCAAAAACTTATTCATTATGCGGAAATTATTGTGGTTTTTACCGTTGTCTTTGCTTTTAAGCTGCGGTTTAAATAAGAATGATAAACAGCTTGATTATCTTGATATTAATCTAAATTATCCTGCGTCGATGTGGGAGAAGACTTGTTTAAAAATTGATAATCCGCTCAACGAAATAATCGAGGTGGTGAAACGGTAGCGTTACTACTCAATTCCGTCTATCATCACAAATGCCGCCCATAATCCCGGGTGCTGATATTTTTGTCTTACAACAGACTGCGCAGCCACAAATGCGGCACGTTTGGTCATACCTGCGGATAGGTTTTTGAAAAACTCGGTCATAAGCAATTGGGTGGCTTTGTCGGATACGTTCCAAAGACTCATTATAATGGTTTGCGCACCAGCTTTTTTGAATCCGCGTTGAAGTCCGAACACGCCTTCGCTTGTTACTTCGCCTAAACCTGTTTGACAAGCCGATAGCACCACCAAATCTAATCCTTTGAAATCAAGACGTGATATTTCTTTGGCGGTGAGAATACCTTCTTCGCTGTCGTTGGGAATTGCTGAACGATTACTATTTGAAAGTACAGTGTTAGCACCTGCAAAGAGCAAACCACTGCAACTTAGGGCTTTGTCTTCTCGAGAAGGTTCGTCGTTGGCAAGATATCCAATACCGATATTTTGCATCTCGTTTTCTGTATAATAAAAGCCGTGTGTGCCTATGTGTAATATTTTTAATCCACTGCCCGAAAGATTTTTAAAACTCTCTTCGGTGGCGGCAGTGTCGGATAGGGCAATTACATCGTATTTTGCCGAACGGAGATATTTGGCAACGGCTTCGGATTCTTCTTTGGTGCCGTTAAGGAAACTTGCACCTCCGCCACGTTCATCGTCTGTGTTGTCTTTGTCGGTTTCTATGTAATCGTATGATATGCCACCAAATGTGGCTGCTTTGAGGTTTGTATTTGGAGATGAGCCGAGTGCAAGTTCGCGTGTGGACGTTAGTCGGTATACGGCGTATTGATTAGAAAAAATTTCATCGTTTTTGTTGCAAAGATATTCTATGCCTATGGTGTGCAGTAGTCCGCATGGCGAAAAGTAGACATTTTTCACACCTTTTAAATATTTGGAAAGTGGTTGCCAAAGAATGTTGTAAAGTTTTGGAGTTTTGTAAATATCGGTTAATGATAATGCTTTTAAGGTGTCGGAGGTAAAGAGTTTTACCACTTCGGGCGACGGCATGCCTTTTTTTAGTACAAGAGCAATGTATACTTCTTGCTTAATTGTGGTGTCGGTAAACATGGCAAACTCAATAGCCAAATCGGTGGGTTTAAGCTTTTTCTTAATGTCAGTCCATGTGATGGCAAGGTTTTTTGAGTAGTTTACAAGTCTGGAAGCTTCGGTCATAAGTTGTTTTTCTTCTTCCTCAATCACATTTTGCAGCGAGTCGGCGTTATACTGTCGTTTTTCAGGCGAAATTTGGTATAATTTGTCTAAAAGCACACGGTTGTTGCGTATTTGGTTGTAACGGTTTATTAACGTGGTGTCGCCTTTTTTTTCTAATGCTTTCTGCATTTCGAATTCCGAGTTTAGAATCAGACCTTTTGCCAATAGCTGTCCGTTGTAGGCGAGAGTAGCAGAAAATCCCGAATACTCTGGCATGTCGGCAAGAGTGCAAGCTACATACGGCAGTTGGTTGTCGTAAAAATGTGAATACTTGTTCCAAAAGTCGGCGCGCTCTTTATATGTCATTACCGAAAAGTTTTTTAATATGTACGAGGTTGTGATGTCCAAGCTCTGCTTGTAATATTCTGTGTTGATGTTTCCTGCTGCAATTTGGTAACTTGCAAGTTGGTTGAGTGTTGAGGCGTATATCGGATGACCTTCTCCAAAAGCTTTTTTGCGGATTTCAAGTGCGGTGCTTGCAAGCTTTATAGCCTCGCTGAGGTTGCCTGCAAAAATGTTGTAGTCTGCGAGGTTGCTTAGAGCAGAGGCGTATGATGGATGCTTATCGCCAAATATGTTTTTGAAAATATCCAATGCATTTTTGCCAAGATCTATTGCTTCGTTGTGGTTGCCGTTAAACGAGTTGTATTTGGCTACGTTGCTCAAGGCTATAGCGTATGACTGGGTGTTTTCGCCAACGGTTTTTTTGTAAATTTCCATAGCTGTGGTTCCTATCCGTATGGCTTCGGGGTAATTATTAAGGTCAAAATAGTAAGATGCAAGGTTGCTCAACGCCTCAGCATAGTATGAATTATTCTCGCCAAGTGCCTTTTTGCGCACTTCTGCGGCGGTGGTGGCAAGTTTTAAGGCTTCGTCTGAGTTTCCGAGCTCTGAATAGTATAAAGCCAGGTTGTTGAGTGCAGTGGCATACGAAGAATGTTCTTCTCCTAAAGTTTTTTTGTATATCTCCATCGCCATGGTTTCAAGCCGAACAGCCTCGGTATAGTTGCCAAGCTGGTGATGATAATTGGCAATGTTGTTTAACGACATGGCATAGTCGGGGTGCTCTGTGCCTAATGTCTTTTTTTGTTTTTCCATTACCTCTTCTGTTAACTTTACAGCCCTATAGTTGTTACCTATAATCGACTGATATGCCGCCATATTGCTTGTAAATGTGGTATATAAGTTGTGATCTGTGCCCAAAGTTTTTTTGATAATTTCGGATGCTGCTGATGTTAGCCTTATGGCTTCGGTATAGTTGCCGGAATAATAATGATATGTGGCAAGGTCGTTGAGTGTAACGGCGTAGTTGGGATTGTTGCTGCCCATGTTTTTTTTGTACATTTCCGAAACTATTGTTTCAAGCCGTATCGCCTCTGAATAGTTGCCAAGATAGCTGTTGTATTGCGCAAGGTTGTTAAGCGACGATGCATAATCGCGATGGTTTTCTCCTAATACCTTTTTTCGGCTTTCCATCACTTTTGTTTCCATTTCTAATGCTTCGTTGTAATGCCCAAGTAGTGCGTTATAATAAGCAATATTGCTCATAGTCAATAGGGTGGAGGGATGCTCTTCGCCTAATGCTCTCTTTTGCGATTCCAAAGCTATGTGGCTTAGGCGTATGGCTTCGTTGTAGTTGCCAAGCCTACTGTTATATACTGCCAAGTTGCTTAGCGATACGGCATAATCTGGATGATCTTCGCCCAAAACTTCTTTGCGTATTTCCATTGATTGAGTTCCAAGGCGTATGGCTTCGTTATAGTTGCCAAGGTTGTAATTATATGTGGCAAGGTTATTTAATGAAAGCGCGTAGGAGGGATGTTTTTCACCGAGACTGTCTCTGCGGATTTCCATTGCCATGGTGGTAAACCTTATCGCCTCTTTGTATTTGCTTAGATGGGCATTATATGAGGCAAGGTTGTTTAATGTAGTGGCGTAATAAGGATGTCGGTCGCCCAACAAACTTTTGAGTCGTTCCGAGGCTTTTGTGTCTATTGCTATGGCATCGGCGTATTGTCCTATATTTGCATAATACGATGCAAGATTGTTGAGCGTTTTGGCATATTCGACTGATGTTATTTCTAACTTATCCTGTATTACCATAGCTTGTGTTGCCAATTGTATAGCTTCGTTGTATTTGCCAAGTTTTGAATTACATTCTGCCATAGCTATAAGCGAACGCGCGTAGTCGAGGTTGTTTTCACCCAATACTTTCTTGCGGATTTCCATACTCTTGGTGGCAAAACGCAATGCCTCGGCGTAGTTGCCTTTGGATTGATAATACTCTGAAAGTCTGTTTAGTGAATAGGCATATTCGCGATGATCTTCGCCATACACTTTTTTTAGTATCTCATTTGCTTGTGTTTCAAGCTTAATAGCCTCGTCTATGTTTCCAAGGTGATTATAGATATTGCTAAGGTTTTGTAAGGCATTAGCATAGTTGATATGTTCTTCTCCATAAATGTTTTTTATTGCTGTTGCAGCAGAAGTTTCAAACTCCATCGCCTTCTGGTAATTGCCAATGGCCGTATAATAAGTGGCGAGACGGCTTTGTGCAAATGTATAGTGTGAGCTCTCTTCACCAATAATATTCTTGTAAATATTTACTGCGTCTGTACCATATTGTATAGCTTCTGAATAATTGCCGACTTTATAAAAGTAGAAGGCTATATCAGAAAGCGATAATGCATAGTTGGTATTTTCTTCGCCAAATATTTTTCGGCGTATTTCCATTGCGGTAATATATAGTTTGAGAGTTTCGTTATTGTTGTTTGTATATGAGTAGAAGTCGCCAAGATTTTTAATGCTATTTGCATACACAGGATTGTCTTCTCCAATGTTTTTCTTAATAATATTCTTTGCCAAAGTTCCAAACTGTATCGCTTCAGCATAGTTGCCTTTGTTAGCGTTGATTCTTGCAAGAGTGAGTAGCGTATATGCATAATTGGTATGTTTTTCTCCTATTGTGGCTTTCTGTATGTCTATTGCCGTGTTTGCCAGTTGTAGAGCCTCGTCGTTATCTCCGTTTGCTGCTTTGTATCTGGCAAGTCTGTTAAGCTCAAAGGCGTAGGTTTGATGTTTTTCGCCTATATCCTTTTTGTAAAAATCTAACGCTTTGGTTTCAAGTTGTATTGCTTCGGGATTGTTGCCGTTATCGTAATAATAAGATGCAAGGTTGGTTAATGATATAATATATTGAGAGTTGTTTTCGCCAACGGTGTTTTTGCAAATTTCTGTTGCGCGGATTCCTATCGTTAGAGCCTCGGTGTAGTTGCCTATCCCTTGGTTATAATAGGCAATGTTGTTAAGAGCCAGGGCGTATAAATAATGGTTTTCGCCAAATACTTTTTTGCGGATTTGCTCAACCTCTTTTTCAAGACTTATGGCTTCGGTGTATTCATAGTTGTTAGCATGCTCAATTGCCATATTTTCAAGACAGTTGGCAATGCTTTGCTGGCATCGGGTGTAGTTGGGGTCGGTTTTGCTTAGTTGCGCCTTGTCTAACGAATCGCATTGCTTAAAATACGGTAAAGCCTTGGCGTATTTTTTTGCGTCGTAAAGCTTTACACCTTTATTGAATAATATGTCCGCTTCCTTACTCTGCGACAGCGCAATCACTGGCAAAACCAATAATATTAATAAAAATATTTTTTTCATAACTTTATGTGATATGTTTTAAAAATCTACTCAATTCCATCCACCATTATAAATCCTGCCCACATTTTTGGGTCTATGTATTTTAGGCGTATTTTGTCCTGAGCTGACACAAAAGCGTCGCGCTTGCTCTTGCCAGCCATCAGGTTTCGGTAAAACTCTGTCATAAGATCCTTGGTGGGCTTGTCGTTCACTTTCCAAAGACTCATTACAATGGCCTGTGCTCCGGCTTTCTTGAATCCGCGCTGCAAGCCGAACACGCCTTCGCCCGTTACCTCGCCGAGACCAGTCTCACAGGCAGAGAGAACCACCAAATCTAATCCTTTGAAATCCAAGCGTGAAATCTCTTTTGCCGTGAGGATGCCGTCGTCAACGCCGTCGGGGATGTATTTGCGCTGCTCGGGGTCGAGAGCCGTGTTTGCTCCGGCAAAGTACAATCCGCTGCGGTTCAGCAAGAGGTCTTCTTGAGTGGCCCTGTCGCCGATGTTTAGCATATTGGCTGAGTAGTTTTCTTTGTTCTCAGGCTCGTAAAAACCGTGCGTGGCAATGTGGAGAATCTTTATTCCGCTGCCCGAGAGCTTTTTGAAGCTTCCTTCGGTGGCAGCCTTGTCGGTGCCGTACACAACATTGAAACTGCCTTCTGTGAGTATGTTGGTGATTTCTTCGGATTCCTTTTTTGCAGCTTTTAAGAAATTTAGGCTTTGTCCACCTCTTTCAGCATCATCACTAACGTTCTGCCAGTCTGACTCCTCAAAATTGTAGACAATGCCGCCGTAGACAGATGCTTTTTTGTTCGGATTAGTCTCTCTTGTGAACGCAAGTTCGCGGGTTGACGACAGACGGTATGCGTTGTATTTTTTCGCAAATATTTCACCGTTTTCGTCGGGAAGGTACTCAATACCGATAGTGTGAAATTGTCCCGAAGGCGAGAAATACACATTATCCACACCGTCGAGATATTTTTCTAACGGCTTCCATACAAGGTTATAGAGATTGGTGGAATTGTAATATTCATTCGGACTAAGACAGTCAAATTCATACCCTTCAAACAGTTTTACAAGTTCGGGCGAATCCATATCCTTTTTCAATACGAGGGCGATGTAGATTTCCACGGCGGCAGTATCATGAAAGTTCACAAATTCTACTGCCACATCGTTGTCTTGCAAATGTTGCTGAACATCAGTCCATTTTATCGAAAGGGATTTTGTATAATCACCAAGTTCTTTTGACGATTCAATTAGAAGACGTTCTTCTTTTTCTATCACCCTCAGCAACGAATCGGAATCCATATGCCTTTCAGCCGGTGCAAGCTGATACAGCTCATCGAGTTTAGCACGTCCTTGCTTTATATTGTAATACCTTTCTTTCATTTGTTCGTTGCCTTGCTGTTCTATTAGGTTTTGGATTTCAAGTTCGGCGTTGAGGAGAAGACCTTTTGATAATAATTGACCGTTGAATGCAAGACTTTTGAGTGTTGAATTTGGTTGATAATATGCGTAACAAGGCAGATCATAATTAAAATAATGCGAATACATTTCCCAATAATCAGAACGCTCCTTATTTGTGAGATAAGCAAAGGTTTTCAAAATCAATGATTCCTGTCGTTTATATGACTGTTCCAATATCCATGTTGCTTCATCATATTTCCCTTCTTTGTAATAATAACTTGCCAAATTGCGTAAAGATGTGGCATAATCAGGGTGCTCTTCGCCAAGTACCTTTTTGAATATTTCCATTGCCTCTGTTCCAAGTCTTAAGGCTTCCTGATAGTTGCCAAGGTCATCATAATAACCTGCCAGATTATTCAATGACAAGGCATAATCAGGGTGTTCCTTGCCAAATATCTTTTCGTATATTTCCAAAGCCTCAGTGCCAAGTCTTATGGCTTCCTGATAGTTGCCAAGTTTATAATAATATGATGCTATATTATTCAATGACGTAGCATAATCAGGGTGTTCCTCGCCAAGTACCTTTTTGCGGATTTCCATAGCCTCAGTACAAAGTCTTATGGCTTCATGATAGTTGCCAAGTGCATCATAATAACTTGCCAAATTGTTCAATGACGTCGCGTAATCAGGGTGCTCCTCGCCAAGTACTTTTTTCCAAATTTCCATTGACACAGTGCCAAGTCTTATGGCTTCCTGATAGTTGCCAAGGCCCTCATAATAAGTTGCCAAATTATTCAATGACGAAGCGTAATCAGGATGTTCCTCGCCAAGTTCCTTTTTGAATATTTTCATTGCTTCAGTGCCATACCTTACGGCTTCCTGATAGTCGGCTTGGTAATATTTATCAGATGCAAGGTTACTCAAACAATATGCAATTGATATTTCCGCACGGTTATATTTTTTTGATGTAGGTTCCAATATCGCTTTGTCGATTGAATCGCATTTTTGATAATACAGAATAGCCTCTTCATATTTTTTGGCAAAGTAGAGCTTGTCGCCTTGCTTAAATAGTCTGTTGGCTTCCTTGTAAGGATTGTTTGCCTTCTTGCTTTGCCCCCACACGTATACCGGCAAAAGCAAAATAAATAATAGCGATAATAATTTGTTCATAATAGTCTGCTGATGTATCACAATGCAAAAATGCTACATTATTCAATAAAAAACAAATTTGCCACTATATTTCTATTCCATTCCATCCACCATAATAAATCCTGCCCACATTTGAGGGTTGATGTATTTTAAGCGGATTTTGTCTTGTGCAGAGATGAAGGCTTCGCGTTTGCTTTTTCCGGCAACAAGGTTGCGGTAAAACTCGGTCATTAGTTCTTTGGTGGGCTTGTCGCTCACGTTCCAAAGACTCATTATGATGGTTTGCGCACCGGCTTTTTTGAAACCGCGTTGAAGTCCGAATACGCCTTCGCTGGTTACTTCGCCTAATCCTGTTTGACATGCAGAAAGCACTACCAAATCTAATCCTTTAAAATCCATACGTGATATTTCTTTGGCAGTGAGAATGCCATCGTCAACGCCATCGGGGATGTATTTGCGTTGTTCAGGGTCGAGACCTGAACTTGCACCTGCAAGAAATAATCCGCTGCGGCTCAATGAAAGGTCTTCTTGAGAGGTTTTGTCACCAATTGAGAGCATGTTGGCAAAACTGTTTTCTTTGTTTTCAGGTTCGTAAAAACCGTGTGTGGCTATGTGTAGAATTTTGATGCCGCTACCTGAAAGTTTTTTGAAGCTTTCTTCTGTGGCTGATTTGTCGGTGCCATAGGTAACTGTGAAACTGCTATCACTAAGTATTTGAGTTATTTCTTCAGATTCTTTTTTTGCTCCTTTTAAAAATGTCATGCCTGCTCTTTCTGCCTCTTCTTCTGAAACATTTTGCCAATCTGTCTCATCAAAATCGTAGACAATTCCACCAAAGACAGAGGCTTTTTTATTTTGATTAACTGTGTGGTTTAGCGCAAGTTCGCGTGTGGATGAAAGACGGTAAGCGTTGAATTTTTTTGCAAAGATATCGCCGTTATCATCGCTTAGATATTCTATTCCGATAGTGTGGAACTTGCCAGAGGGGGAGAAGTAGACGTTTTGAACGCCTTGCAAGTGATTTTCGAGTGGTTTCCAAATTTTGTTGTATAATGAAGGTGTGGTGTAATCTATTGTGTCGGCATCAGAATAATCTAATTTTATTAATTCAGGTGCGGACATTCCTTTTTTGAGAATGAGGGCGATATAGATGTGATTATCAGGTGATTTTTTTTCTTTGAAATTTGCAAATTCTATTGCTACATCGTTTTCTTTCAATTTTTTCTGAACATCAGTCCAATTAATCGAAAGATTTTTGGTATAGTCGCCGATTTCTTGGCAAGATTCTACGAGATGATGTTCTTCGTTGTCGATAACTTTAGCAAGTGAATCGACATTCATAGTCCTTTTGTTGATAGGTAATTGATATAGTTCGTCGAGAATTTTGCGGTCTTGTTTTAATTTGTAATAAAGGTCTTTCAATTGTTCGTTGCCTTGATTTTCAATGAGGTTTTGAATTTCAATATCGGCGTTAAGGAGAAGACCTTTGGAGAGTAATTGACTATTGAAGGTAAGACTTTTGAGGGTAGGATTAGGTTGGTAGTATGCTAACAAAGGCGTTATATCATTAAATAAATCATGATACTTATTCCAAAAATCTGAACGTTCTTTATTTGTTAAATAAGCAAAAGTTTTCAAGATAGATGTTTGGGTTCGATAGTAGGTTTGTTCGTGATATATTGTTGCCTCTTCATATTGGCCTGCATTGAAACAAATTGTTGCTAAATTACTCAATGATGCAGTATAATCGTGGTGTTCTGTTCCAAGAATTTTTTTCCATATTTCCATTGCTTGAGTTTCAAGCTTTAAAGCTGTTGAAAAATTGCCAAGTTTGTTATAATCTGATGCTAAATTGTGCAATGATGCTGCATAACCAGGGTGTTCCTCCCCAACAATATTTTTGTAGATTTCCATAGCCTGAGTGCCAAGGCTTATGGCTTCTTGATAGTTGCCAAGATGTTTATAATCTGATGCTAAATTTGTCAAAGAAGCAGCATAATCAAGGTGATTTTCTCCAAGCACCTTTTTGCGAATTTCCATTGCCTGAGTGTCAAACATAACGGCTTCCTGATAGTTGCCAAGATGTGAATGATAATTTGCTATATTGTTCAACGACGTAGCATAATCGGGATGATTTTCACCAAGCACCTTTTCGCGGATTTCCATTGCCTGAGTTCCCAGTCTGAGAGCCTCTTGATAGTTGCCAAGGTCGGAGTAAACTAAAGCTAAATTGTTTAAAGAGGCAGCATAATCAGGGTGATTCTCACCAAGCACCTTTTTGCGGATTTCCATTGCCTGTGTTCCCAGTCTGATGGATTCCTGATAGTTTCCAAGGTAAGAGTAATCTAAAGCTAAATTGCTTAAAGAAGCAGTATAATCAGGATGATTCTCGCCAAGCGTCTTTTTACGAATGTTCATTGCCTGTGTTCCCAGTCTGATGGCTTCCTGATAATTGCCAAGGTCGAAGTAATATGAAGCTAAATTGTTTAAAGAGGCAGCATAATCAGGGTGATTCTCACCAAGCAACTTTTTCCGTATTCCCATTGCCTTCATGCAAAGTCTGATGGCTTCTTGATGGTTGCTAATATGGAAATAATACTCTGCCAAATTACTCAATGAAGCAGCGTAATCAAGATGTTCTTCCCCAAATAACTTTTTTCGGATTTCCATTGCCTTAGTGCCAACTCTGATGGCTTCTTGATAGTTGCCAAGTCCGTGGTAATTGTTTGCCAAATTACTCAATGAGGTAGCATAATCAGGGTGTTCCTCTCCAATTATATTCTTGTAGATTTCTAATGCCTGAGTGGACATTCTGATGGCATCCTGATAGTTGCCGATGGCTTCATAAAATAGTGCTAAATTACTCAATGAAGCAGCATAATCGGGATGTTGTTCGCCAAGCACCTTTTTGCGGATTCCCATTGCCTGAGTGCCAAGGCTTATGGCGTTTTGGTATTTGCCAAGATAGTAATTGTAAATTGCTAAAGAATTCAATGATGAAGCATAATCAGGATGATTTTCGCCAAGCACCTTTTTGCGGATTTCCATTGCCTGAGTGCCAAGGTTTATGGCTTGTTGATAGTTGCCAAGAAACGAATAATATCGTTGCAATTGTTCTAAGACGTTGGCATAATCTGGATCTTCTTCGCCAAGAGCTATTTTGAATATTTCCAATAATTGATAACCATATTTTATGGCATCTGTGTAATTATCTATCGAAACATAGCAATCCGATAATAATGCAATCGATCTGATTTTGATTTCGGAATAGTTTTCCTCAAATTCTACACATTTTTCAAAATATGGAATAGCTTCTTCGTATTTTTCGGCTTCGAATAGTTCTTTACCTTGCTCAAATAGCTTTTCTGCCTCTGTGTTTTGCCCCCACACACATATTGGCAAAATCAAAATAAATAATATTGCAAATAATTTTTTCATAGTTTTGTTGGTTAATGAGTCAAAAAAAATCATCCCGATTTTTCAATGAAGTTTAGTTAGTTTGCATATAGTACATATTGTAAAATCCGCCGCGGTTTTTGATGCGGATGGTGAATTCGCCGGTCCATTTGGGAACCCATGTACATTCGCAATTGTCGGAATCTGAGGTGTCGGAGGTGATAAGGTGACCGTTTTTGTCGTAAATGTAGAGGTCGAGGTCGGTGAGTCCAACGCCTTTCACTTGTACTACAGCTTTTTTATTTTCTTTGAATTTTACTTTGTAAGTGTCGGTAGTATAACCTTTTATCATATCAAAAGAGTATTTTTCTTCACCGATTGCGCCGCGTACAGGTCCGGTGTCCGACATGTCGATTATTGCCAATAGGTGTTCGTTGCCTTTGGCGAAGGTTTTGGCATCTTCAAGAAGTTTTTCGGAATCAATTTCGTCTAATTCAAATCCGTTTTGGTTTAAAATCTGAGCTGCCGTAATCAGCGAAACAGCATTTTTGTTTTCGTAGCCGTAGCGCGAAAGCTCAAGGGCAAGCTTCAACTTTTCTACCGAAGGTGGAATTTGTGTTGCCGTAGTATCTATTTTTTCCTCGTTAGGATAGTTTTGTTTGTCTTCGATTTTTTTGTTTTGCGCAAATGTGGTAAGTGCAAAACAAAATGTTACAGCTAAAACAACTAATCTTTTCATCTTTTATTCCTTTTTTTAAGTTAACAAAAATTGTGGCTCAAATTATATTGTGCCATTGATTGCAAAAATAAGATTTTTTTTTATTCATTAGCATATTATTCGTTATTTTTTGTATATTTGCGTTGCAATTTTAAACGTAACGATTATGTCATCAACATCACAAAATATAGCAACTCCCGCTCAAAACGGCGAATGTATCAACAAAGGACGTCCTGTATATTTCTCGTATGCCCGTAATAGCACCAAGAAACCCGGTTGGGAGCATATTTCCGACTGTGTGGATGCTATATTAAAGGAGTTTGAAGCGCAAAATATCGAATATCGGTTAGACAAACGTGATATTGGCGCGGGCGACCGTATTTCTGACTTTGAACGCGAAATCGGTTGGAACAGCGAAGTGGTGGTGCTTGTTTTTTCTGACAAGTATTTCCGCTCGATGCACTGTATGTACGAATTAGTGCAAATCAAAAAAGCCCTCAAAAAATATCCCAACAAACGCCTTTTGTGTGTTAAAAGCGGAAATTTCGACCTTTCGGATTCTAATTATGTTTACGAACTCGAACGCTTCTGGGGTGATATCAAGCAAGATTATGAGATGGTGGAACGCCACCGCTCGCGCGAACATTCTGGTATCGAAAAGGCGGCTTTTGAAAATGGTTTTTATTTCGACGAAATCTTGGGACTTTATCCCTTTTTCAGCGCTCTCAACTACTCTTACGCCACCAATACCGATTGGAGCAGTTTTGTGGGCGACATCAAAAAATATTACATCGATACTCCTAAATCGCTTTTTGCCGACGAACGCAAGCGTAAGTCGCTGTTGCGTAATCTCAAATTCTATGGCTTGGGTATTATTACCTTGGCTGTTATTTTCGGCTTGCTGTTTTTTAAATTTGGAGGTAATGTAAGTAGAATTGATGATGTAGCAGTGTCGTTTCCAGAGTATAGCTCCAACGTTTATTTAAACGACGGATTGGCTTATATAAAGGCTATACGATTGGAGGAAGACCGCTGTGTAATAGATTTTCGCACCATAAACATCTCCGACGATACTCTTAAACAAGTACCCGCCGCTCATTCTCCTTCGGCACATATTGTGGCAGACGGCGTTAATTACAACCTTATTAAAGCATATTCTATAGCAGAGGGTGTAAATAACTTAGAGTCAGGTAGATTGCGCAAAGTTCCTGAAACATTTCCGGGTGGAAAAGGCACTAAGGTTGATTTTTGTATGGAATTTGAAGCTATACCATTCTCTACCGAAAATATTGATTTTGTGGAACAAGGCAATTTAGGCGTGTTTGGATTAAAACTTCAGCGCAAAACACTCAAAGATGGATTGACGAAACCAGTGTCAGATACCTTAAAATCGTTTGGAGTGTTTGCTGTGGAAATCACCACCGACGAAACTATAGTATGTTGCGGTTTTTGCAACCGTTCTGAAAACGATGTTAGTTTATCAGCCTCTTATACAGATTGTTATCTGATGGTGGACGGCAAACAACTCAACCTTAAAAACGCTGCAGGCATACCTATGGCGCCCAATGCTGTCAACATTGCTAAAGATGTGAGAACCGAATTTGCTCTCTTTTTCCCACCTATCGACAAAAAGACCGCCACTATTGGTTTGAAATTTAACGATCAGCTTGGTTTTGATACTATCAAACTGCATTAGTTTCTATTAGTGAAACTAATTATTATTGTGTTTCGTAATAATTTTCGGCTTAATTTTTGTTAAATCAAACTATTGAAACACATCAAACAGACAACCAACTATGAAATTCAAAGACTTGAAAATTAAGAAGCAGTTGGGGATAGCGTTCGCAGTGGCAGTGGTGCCGCTGATGTTTATGTCGATTGTCCCGATTGTTAAGGTGGGAAAACTTAACGACACTGCTCAGCAACTTGTTAACCGCTATGTGCCAATGCTTCATTCTGCCAACGATATGGTAAACAGTGTGGGCGGCACCGCGGCTGCGTTTCAAGAACTACTCAGCACCGCTATGGACGAACAATCGCGAAAAAAAGGCGACGAGGCGTACAATGCTACCTATAATGATTTTGCAACGTTAACCACCTTGGTCAGCAGCGGTGATATTCCCGAAGAACTTCAAACGGCTTATGATTCGGTAAAAGTTAAGTTTGATATACTTGAAAACCTTTACAACCTTATTCTCAAAACCAACAACGAAACCGAGGCTGCCAATTTAGAACTATCTCGCATTCAGCAAGATTACGAAAGCCGCGTGGATAAATTCTTTAAGCGTATCAAAAATCGTCCGCAATATGCAGTGCAGGCAGAGCAGTTGCGCCGTAATATGCTTCTCAACAAGCTTCTTTCGCTACCCGTTATCACCAACGATGATATTCTTCTTGACGAATACCTCAACGAAAATGCCGCCGTGGAAAAAAGTCTTGCCACAGCCACATTCGACCCTGAACTAAAACGTGAATACACCCAGATTACCAAAATCAAAACTGACTACCTCGCCAAAAGCGACGTGGTGTTTAAGCAGTCGTGGGATATGCGTAAGGCTTTGTTTGAACTCCCTAATCTGAGTGCCGAACTCAAAGCGCGTACCGAAGAACTTAGCCTTGTGGTTGAGCGTCTTTCGTCGCGCCACGCCGAGGATATCGAATACTCTACCAAAGAGATGCGCATTGTGGGTTTTACGCTCCTTGTAATTATATTTATTGTGGTAATGTTTTTCTTGGTGCGCTGTACCACTATCATTACTACTGGTTTGCGTGGTAACACTGCCAAAACTATGAAACTTACTTCGGGCGATCTTACCACCGATTTTGAACATACTGAGGGCGATTCTGAACTGTCGATTCTCAACAATTCGATGGCTGATATGAAAAACACCCTCACTGAAATTGTGCGCTCTATAACAGCCACTTCGGAGGCTATTAACACTGCGGCTGGCGAAATGAACCGAGCAAGTCAGCAGATGAGCGGAAGTGCCAACGAGCAGGCTGCATCTGCCGAGGAGATAAGCAGTGCGGTAGAAGAAATGGCGTCTACCATTGAGCAAAACAGCCAAAACGCTATCAAAACCGAAACTATTGCCAATGCGTCGTCGAAATCTATTCGAGAATGTAACGAGGCTGCGCAAAAAACCGTCCGCGCCATTACCGAAATTGCCGAAAAAATCTCCGTTATTCACGATATAGCATTTCAAACCAATATTCTTGCCCTCAACGCTGCTGTGGAGGCTGCACGTGCAGGCGAGCACGGCAAAGGCTTTGCTGTGGTGGCTGCCGAGGTGCGCAAACTTGCCGAAAAATGCGCCATTGCCGCCAAAGATATCGACTCTGTATCGTCGGGCGGCGTAAACCTTGCAAAACTCACAGGAAGCGTATTCTCAAAAGTGTTGCCCGAAATAGAGCAAACCACAGTTTTGGTTCAGGAAATTGCCTCGTCGAGTCGCGAACAAGCCACGGGAGGTCAGCAAATCAACCTTGCCGTTCAGCGATTCAACACCGGAATCCAACAGGTGGCAACCATCTCTGAGGAAGTGGCATCAAGCAGCGAAAACCTTATGCAGCAAGCCGAAAAACTCCAAGAAATTGTCAAGTTCTTTAAGGTTTAGTTTAAATAGAATATTATTAACGCCTGATTCATAATCTTATGGACGAGAATGAAGAAATCACCGAAGAACAATTTTATGCGATGATAGAGTCCACAGGCACTACCGCTGAGGATTTTGATACTGCCGTAAAGGATATGTACGGCGTGCTCTATTCGCCCGACGGCAAAAAACTTATCCGCTTTACCGACCCCAATGTAACCGACTATATGGTTCAACCCGGTACCGAGATTATCTGCGCCGAGGCGTTTATCATATTCGACGGCAATATGGAAAACTGCAATCGTGTGGAGCGTGTTACAATTCCTCCATCGGTGCGGCTTATTGGCGGCGGCGCGTTTTCAGGATGCAAGTGCCTAAAATACGTAAATCTTCCGCCCGATTTAAATCTTTTGGGGTGGGGGGCGTTTCGAGCCTGTTACAATTTGGAGATTGATTCGCAAGACCCCGAATTGGTGTTTGAAAACAAGATGCTAATCGACCGTAAAAACAAAATGCTTTTGGCTTATCTCGGCACTGATTCTGTGTTTACCGTTCCCGACGAAATCGAAATCATCGACGACTATGTGTTTTTCAGCTGCAAGTTTCTCACTGAGGTAACGCTGCCCGAAAACGTCCGAGTGGTTGGCAACCACGCTTTTTCGCTTTGCGACCACCTTGTAAATATTCACCTCGGCAATAGTCTAAAATATCTCGGCAACAATAGTTTTGAACTTTGCTCAAAACTTGAAAGCATTGTGATTCCCGACACTGTAACGGTGATAGGCGCGGAGGCGTTTTCTCACTGCGGTGCTCTCAAAAATATCACTTGGTCTAAAAATCTTGAATTTATCAGTTGTAACGCCTTTTATGCCTGCGATTCGCTTGAAACTCTGGAACTTCCGCCAACTGTAAAGGAGATAGGCGATGAGGCTTTTCAAGGAAGTTGGCATCTGAGCGAGGTGATTCTGCCTCAGGGGTTGGAATATCTTGGATCAAAGGCGTTTGCATTCTGTTCGCAACTAAGCCACGTGGTGCTGCCCGAATCGCTTAACGAGATAGGTGGAGGTGTGTTTGCAGGGTGTGTGTCTGCGCTGAATGTAGAGTCGCGTTCGCCACGTTTTATTGTTGAGGACAATATGCTTATCGACTACGCCACTTACACTCTTGTGTCGCATTGGGGCATAGGAAACCAGTGGATAACCCTACCTGACATTATTCAGAATATCGCGCCCTACGCCTGTGCGGAACTTGTCAACGCCGAAACCCTGAACCTTTCCTCAGGACTGTTGTCGATTGGCGAAGACGCCTTTGAGGATTGCACCAAAATTGCACGCATAGTAGTTCCCTTTGGCTGCATTGACACCGTGCGCCCACTTTTACCCGAGGAGATGAGGGATAAGGTGGTGGGGGAGTAGGGGAATAATTTGCAATATATATCCATTTTTTTGATAGATGTTATCTAAACCATTTTAATAATTCTACGGTGTATTTTAGTTGGTCGGCGTTGTGGCGTAGATAGTTGATGCGTTTGTTGATTTCGTAGATGTTGTTTTCGGCATCGTTGGCAATAGGATAGGAGTATACGATTTGTTGATTTTTGTAAATAAAATCAATATAAGGGATATTATTTGCAGGTTTGCCATTGTGGTCAACGATGGTTATACGGTATATCTTACCTTTTAATAAATTGTTTAGGTTAGATGTTTTAAATGCCAATACAGCAGCGTCTTTGTCAAATAAATATAAATTGATTGGCTGTAGATTCGCAGTGTCTGTCGGTGGTATGGTGGCTATCATCGACTGGGGGTTTAGTTTTTCGGAGGATTTTACATTAGTGTCATTAATATTTTTGGCAACGATACTAAAAATGCAAATGCCGCTAATGATACAAATTATCAACATTGCTATCTTTTTTATTTTCAGATATTTGTTGGCTAAAATGTATTTGTATTGAGTAACAGCCTCAAGTTCGTTGAAATAGTTTTCGAGATAGTTTTTTACATCGGGATAATCCTCTACTTCGCTTGTATCTATACTGTTGATTTCTTGCCTTATAGATTCTAAATTATCTTTATAATTGTTGAGTTCGTAGGTAAGTTTTTTGCCTATATCGTTGAATTTGTAAAAATATATTGTAATAATAAGTGTGGGAATCAGAATTAAAAGCGGTAGGTAACTATAATTAATACAAGCAATTATGGTAATAACTGTAACAATAATGGGTATTATGAGCAAATCGGTGCGCACAAACTGCGTAAAATTTTTCGGAAAAGCATTTTTGTATTTCACAAGATGCTTTTCTAACTCTGTTTGTATGTTGTGAAAATCTGCTTTATTGTCCATTTCCTTGAGGTTTTGTTGTATATATTGTGTAATAAACTGCTCGTTTAAAAAATTTTTCAATCTCTTCCTTTGATTCAGAGGTGTTTGAAGACCAAAAGTCTACGTAATACTCACCATATCCTTTGCCCATAATTGAATGATAATCGCAATATTGGATGGAGTTTACAATGCTTCCACCGAAAGTCTTTATTGGTTGTAAATCTTTGTTTAACAGAGTAATACCAATACTATGATTGGCAACGGTATGATGAGTGTCTTTTACGCCAGTTCCTTTTAGTTTTAGTTTGTTAATTTTCCAACGGTAAGATGGCTGAGGATGATTATTGGGGTGGTATTCGGCAACAATAAACGAAAGGTTTGCGCTGTCGGGTGATTCTAAATAATCGGTGAGACGCGGCTCTACACCGTGGTTTATAGGGTCGGGACTTAATGATTTGGATAAACTTGTAATTGAGGTATTGATTTGAGGCAACTCTTTGTATGTTTTTTGTGTTGGTTTTACCTCTTTTTGCGCCATAAACCAAATAGTTAGCGCACATATTACCAATGAAGATATGGCAGTAGTAATCAAAACTTTTTTGCGGTGTTTTTGCCTTTTCTCTTTGTGTTGGTTGATGAGGTCATTAAAATGTTTTAGCAATTGTTTTGCTTCTTGGTTGTTGCCATAGAGGGTTTTAACTTGCCTTGTGTACATTTCGAGAGAGTATTTTGCATTGTAATACTCATCGTCGGTTTTTTGAATAGGTGTTTTTGTGTTGTTGAGCAATTGCGCCTCACCAAAAACCACGAATCCAATGCCTATGCAGAAACCTATCAAACTAATGGTTTTGCCCGCCTCGTTGTCGAACATTATGGCGGTAATAAATCCAAATCCGCAGATTACCAATATCAAATAGTATAGCCAATAGTCTACTACTTGAAGTGCTTTGGCGCGTGTATTGTTTAATCGGTTGATACTTTGCTGAATATTAATGAGCAGACTTTTGATATTAAGTTGGTTGGTTCGCTGTTCGTGCAATACAAATCCACACGATTGGCAGATATTGCTGATAAGCGGGAAAGGCGCACCACAGTCGGGACAGATTTTGAGATTATGACGTTTTTCCTCGTAGATGAGGTTTTCGTTACGGATAATGTCGGCAGCCGAGCCTTCAAGATTGTGGTTAACTTTAATTGGTTTGACAACATTCTCTAATGATTTGCCACAAAAGAGACATTCGTCGCTCACAAGCGGAATTTGCGCACCACAAAACGGACAGTCGCGGAGTTCTTCTTTGGTATACGATTTTAGGCGTTCGCGGTATTCGTTTTCGATATATTCAATAATGTGTTGTTTGGGCACACCCTCTTTTACGCCAGCCTCAATAATGGTTTCGCGCTCTAACGGGGTAAGAATTCTATCGCTGAGGGCAAGCGCAGTAAGGTCGATAATTGATTGTGGTATAGGATTATTGATCCATTCGATAAATTTACGTTGATCGGTGTGAGATATGTGGCTGCGAATATCTTCAATATTTCTTGAGTCAACTACATTTATAGTTTTTTGCTCGCCATTGAGCGTGTAGTAACTCATTTCGGTAAAAAACGATGTTTCTTTTAAAATCTTTTTCAACGCTCGCCAAATATTCCAAGCATTTTTGTCGCCGGCACACAACGCATCTATTACATCATTGCATACAAACCAATATTTGCCGTTGACATCGTCCCAACGGTAACGAATTTTTCGCTTTTTGTATGTATGTGTTATAAATATATCTTCCATCTCGTTGTTGTTTGGCAATGATTAATTACATGAATCAATAATCGACATATAAAAGTAAATAATTGCTATAGTTCCAATTATACTCCATATTACTACCACTATATTTTTACGTGTTTCGTCTTCGGGTTCGTAATGATATTTTGAGAATATGAGTTGATGTGAATCTTTGATTGGCATTATGCCATTTCCCATTTTAAACAATACAATTGGCTTGTGGCAAAAGGGACATTTGTTGTTGGTTATAGGTATGGTTCGTCCACAATGCGGACATTTGCGTTTGCCATCAATCGAAACGGTTTCGGTTGCTTCCTTCGTTTTTGTTTGCTTCGGTGATGGCGTTTTGGTATTTACAAATTTTACGCTTTTTGGTCGTGGAATGTATGTATATTGAGTTTTTTTGTGGTAAATGTATAATCCTATTAATGAGATAATTACAAATACAACGACAGCAATCCACGCAAAGTCGGAATGTGTGTATACATATTTTTGTATAAAACCAACAGAAGCATATAGTCCAATTATTGCAACAATAGCAACAACACACCCAAAATTAACTTCTTTATCTGAAGTTGTATTATTATCATTTGGAGTATTCCCCGTATCTTGGGTTAATGGTTGGTTATTAATATCGTTGATGTATGCTTGGTATTGCTTTCTGTTTTTTAAAAAATCGATATAATCTTTGATTGTTTCCGTGCGAACGCCGCAATTGTTTGCTTCTTTGATAATATTATCCCAATCTGTTTGAGTTTGATTTTTATTGTAAAGTGCGTTGTATACTCTGCTTTGAATAGCAGATGGCATTGGATATATGAGCCAAGTTACAAGGCGTTCTTTTTTGTTTACTCTGCCTGGTATGTATTGTAAAATATTTACAATTTGTTGATAATCGGCTATGTCAAATGTTTCGTTATCGTAAGTGTAAGAGATATAATAATTTGACGTTGCTTCTCCGTTGGTTGCTATCGCTGATTTGATTCGTTTCCAAAAATTATGCGGATTGTCAAACAAATACGAAAGCACATCAACCACTATAAACCAATATTTCTTTGGCTTGTCATCCCATTTTACTCGGATGGCTTTACGTTCAAATCGTATGGAGGTGTATCCTTGGGGCATAGTTGCAGTTTTCTATTGTGCGGTTATACTAAATTGCTTTGTATACTTGTTTGATTATCTGCGCTATAAGTAATTATCATCCAAAATTGTAATAACTGTTACTGTAATGGCCGTAACTTTTTACAAAGGTAGGATTTTTTTTGAAAAAGTAGGTTAGGGGAGCTGGATTTTTGCAAATATATCCATTTTTTTTATATTTGCCGAAAAATAAACCGCAATATTATGGGCATCTATTTGAATCCGAGTAATGTAGGCTTTAAGCAAATTTTGGCTGCTGATATTTATGTTGATAAAACTATGATGATTAGCGAATTAAACAAGTTTATCGACAAATGCAACCAATATATATGCGTGTCGCGTCCGCGAAGGTTTGGCAAAACTTTCGCCACTAATATGCTTTGCGCTTATTATTCAAAGGGTTGCGATTCGCGCGAGATGTTCCAAAACTTGAAAATTTCCAAGGCAGATAATTACGAAAAATATCTTAACAAACTGAATTTTATTGCAATAGATGTTGCAAGCGAATATCAGAATGCCAAGGATAAGGACAATATGCTTAATAAATTATCTGATTTTGTTGTTTCAGAGTTTAAAACGCAGTTTCCTTCTGTTGATTTGTCAAGTGCCGAAACCATAGCGGATTGTATGCTTCGTGTTTACGCCGCCACAGGTGAAACTTTTGTGATTATTCTCGACGAGTACGATTCGTTGGTGCGGATGAATGTTTCGCCCAAACTTTTTGCAGATTATTTGGAATTTCTCAACGGCTTGTTTAAAAGCAATACCCTCAAACCTGCCATTTCGCTTGCCTACATTACAGGAATCCTTCCCGTGGTGCGCGACAAGGTGCAGAGCAAACTCAATAATTTTGATGAATACACAATTATTGATGCAAAAGAATTGTCAGAGTATGTGGGCTTTACAGATGAAGAAGTTGCCATTCTCTGTGACAAATATCAAATCAACCACACTGAATGTAAAAATTGGTATCAAGGATATAGTCAGAATGGTTTTGATATTTACAATCCTGAATCGGTGATAAAAAGTATAAACAATCGCCGTTTTGAAGGACATTGGAGCAAAACATCATCATATCAGGTAATTATCGACCGTCTTAATGCCAATTTTGAAGGTATGAAAGATGATGTTGTGAAAATGCTTTCGGGCGAAAGTGTAAAAGTTGATATTGGTATGTATCTCAACACTTTGACTGATTTTATGGTAAAAGATGATGTTTTTACCTACCTTATTCATCTTGGATATTTGGCTTACGATTATAATACAAAAACTTGCCGAATTCCTAATAAGGAAGTTCGTCAAGAGTGGTTCCGCGCCCTTTCGGTTATGAAAGAATACAAGGTTACCGACCAAATAATCAAGGCTTCGGAAGAATTACTTCAACAAACACTTCAACTCAACGGCAACGAGGTAGCCAAAGCCCTCAACCGCAGCCATATCCACGTGGCATCGCACCGCAATTACGACAACGAGCAGGCTCTTGCCTCGGCGGTTTACTTGGCGTTTATCGACGCTTTGAATTATTACACCGTTTTTAAAGAAACCTCAGCCGGAAATGGCATTGCAGACCTGATTTATACTCCTCTGCACGCCGACAGCAAATATCCGCCAATGATTATAGAATTAAAGTCAAACAAAACCCCCGGCCGCGCCATCGCTCAAATCAAGAGCAAAGAATATTTCCACGCCTTCGACCATTACAACGGCAAAATTCTCTTCATTGGCATCAATTACGACGAAAAGAAAAAACATCAATGTGTAATTGAGGAGGTGCTAATCTAATTTTTCTATCTTATATCTTAGATTTTCGGCGTTCTCTTGCAGATATTTTACACGGCGAACAATTTCGTATGGGTGGTTTTCCGCAGGGGAGACTATAGGATATGAGTCTATTATCTTTGGGTTGGGTTGGTGAAATCTGTAGACAAAATCGAAACATGGCATTCCATAAAAAGTTTTACCTATTTGATTTGTAATGGTTAAGCGGAAAATGCAACTGTCGACGGTTTGCAATGTGTTAGCAATCTGGGGCATTTTTGCTCGCAAAAAAGGTTGTTCACATTCTACAAAATAGATATCAAGATTACAAGAATCGTTTGGGTTAATTATGTCCTCAAATATGCTTGGCATAGGTTTTATGGATGCAATGGGCGCATTTGGCGTAAGTTTAAAATAGTTATAAAACTCGCCGTTGTAGTATACGTTGGCAAGAGTGTCGGTATCTTTTAAAGGTGTTGCAGCGGTTGTTTTTGGTTTTCTGAGTCGCAGTCTTGTGTCAACGTTTAGGGTAAAGACACAAAAACCTATTAGGCAAATGATGCCCAAAATCATAAGAATTATATACTTTTTTCTGATGGTTTGTTTTCTTACTATCTCTTTTTCTACTTCGCGATGATAGTTTTCTAAATAGTTTTTAACATCGGGATATGCTTGAAGGTCTTCTGTTTCAACTTGTTGTATCTTGTTTATGAGTTCTGCGTGGTGTGCTTTAAAGTTTTTGCGTTTGTTGAGCAATCGTTGCCATAATCCGCCCGATTTAGTAAAATTAACAATGAAATACGGAAGCGAAAGCAACACTATCAACATAATAGAAATAATGCCCACACCTAACAATTCAATAATTACTATTGCCGTAATTATCAATGTAATGAGCGGAAAATCAACACTTATTAATTGCCAAATATTCTTTGGAAAACTATTCTTGTATTCGTATAAATACCGCTCTAATTTTGATTGTATATTTTGAAATTTTGCTTTATCGTCCATTTCTCTTCTTTTTGTTGGGTTTGGGTTGATTTGAAAATATGGTGTAATATTTTGCTTTTGTCATCACAGTGTCGATAATTGTTTGCGAATTGGTGCCGTGTTCCGACCAAAAATCGGCTTCGTAATGCCCCTTGCCGTTATTCATAATTGTTTTGTAATTAGAATAGTTTAGTTCGCTTACAATGCTTTCGCTCAATGTGCCAATGCGGACAAAATTGCTGTCTAACAAATGTATTCTAAGTGAATAATCTGAAATATTTCCGGTGTCTTTTTCTCCTGTGGAAATCAAATCTATTTTGTTGATTTTCCAATGGTAAGTGGGTGAGTCATTGTTAGATAATACAAACGTTAGTTCCACATCGTTGGGGGCTTTTAAATATTTTTCTAATCTTGGTTCTACACCCGATTGAGGCGGAAATGGCTTGATTGTTTTTTTAAGATTTAAAATGGTGGTGTAATTTTCTGGAATATTCCAAACTTTTGTCTTGGGAGGGGGAGTGGGTTTTACTGTTTCTTTTTGCGCACTGAAAAACGTTATTATACCTAATAAAACAATTCCAATCATTCCAATAATTAATGAAACTCTCCGTCGGTTTTCGTAACGTTCTTGTTTTAGGCGTTTTATTGCTGTTGCAAATTTTCTCAGAAGTGGTTTTGCCTCGGGGTCGTCGCCATAGAGGGTTTCTACCTGACGGGCATACATTTCGTAGGCATAACGCGCTTTGTAATACTCTCCATCGGCTTTGTTTGCAGATGTGTGCTCGTCTCTGATAGTTTTGGGTGCAAATATTAATGATAATATGCTTGCGACAAAGCCTGTCATTGCCATTACTTTGCCCACTTGACTATCAAATATTAATGCCATAATAAATGTAAATATGCTCACTATCAACATTATATAATAGAACCAATGTACAAGAATTTGATGTACTTTAGGTTTTGGGGCATCGTTTACTCGGTTGATGCTCCTCATAATGTTGTCGAGTAGGTTTTTGATATTGAGTTTGTTTTCGTAACGCTCGTGGAGTATGTGTCCGCACGATGGACAAATATTACTGATAAGCGGAAACGGCGCACCACAATCGGGACACTCTTTTATATTATGTCTTTCTTCTTCTACGCGGGTGTTTTCGCTGAGAATAATGTCGGCTTCGGGCCCCGTAATTTTAAATGCCTTAGTATTAGAGCCTTCAAAATGTTCAAGAGGTTTGCCGCAATATAAACATTCATCGCTAACGAGCGGAATCTGTGCACCGCAGTAGGGACAATCGCGAAGGTCTACCTTTGTATATGTTTTTAGTCGTTCGTTTAAAGCATTGAATAAATATTCGTTGATTTCATTGGGTTTTATACCGCCTGCAATGGCAGTTTTTACAATGGTTTTGCGTTCTACATCGGTTAATACACGGTCGCTGAGGGCAAGCATTGTAAGACCTTTGACTTTTTGCCAAATCAGTGTATTGCCACAGAACGGACATTCTTGTGCTTCGTATGAAATAAATTCTTGGCAATGTGGGCAACGTTGTAAATCAGTTGGTTTGAATTTTCTATAATGTCTTTTTAATTCACGGTGAATATGATTTTCTAATATGTCCTTATTTGTCTGTAAATTATTTGTCAACGATTGCATTAAGTCAATCTTGTTTTTAAATGTCATTTTATTTTCCGCAATAACGCTTGCAAGTTTTTCTCTAATTAATATGGGAATAGGATCTTGATGCTCTTTCTTAGAGGCATCTGATATATTATTGAGATTTTTTTCTGAGTCTGCAGGTTCTGTTATTGCACCAATGATACAGGATCCAATTAGTGCTACTATAAAGAATGCGAGTTCAAAGGCTTTATTGCCATGACAGATTGTCCCTATAATAAAAATAGTAAAATATAAACTGATTGCCAATATAGGATAAAGGCAACCTGATAGAATTCTTTTATTGTCATCTATTCTTTCGATATTATTTTGTGGAGGAGTTGAATCGTTTTCTTGTTTTGTGGCGAGTGTTTCTTGGTATGCTTTGTATTCGTTTAATCTGTCATCAAGATATTGATTTAAATCATCGGTATCGATGCCCGCCTCTTCTGCCTTGTTAATGATGTTGTTGCGTTCTGTATCTGTTATTATGCCATCGCTTATAGCAAGGTTTATCAATTTAATGATGTCTTGGGGTAGGGGATAGTTGAGCCAATTCCACAGATCCATTTTTTTTGCTTTTCGGTTAGGAATGTATTCAAGTATCTTCCACATCTGTTGCAAATTGGCAATATCTATTGTCCCTTGGTCGGTATCTATGGTGTGAAACAATGTTGCAGGATTATCTTCATCAGACAATGCTTGAATTTTGATTTTTTCCCAAAAAGCATCCACTTTGTTGCTTATCACTACTGATAATACATCAACAATTACAAACCAATTTGTGTTGGTGTCTTTGTCGCGTTTTATGCGTATGTTCTTGCCTTTGAAATCGTATGTGCTAAAATCGTTGCTCATTGATGCCCTGTTTTTTATTTTATCATATCCTCCATTGTGAGCACACCTATATGGATTGTGGTTTTGCTGAGTTCGGGGGTTTGCGATAGCATTGTTTCTACTTTTTGGCGCAGGAGGTCTTCTTTGTAGCGGCTACCCTGTTTTTTGAGTTCGTAAACCCAAGTCTCCTTGTTGACGGGGTCGGTAACTATAAGGTCTATTTCGTTTGTGCCTTTGCGATCCCACCATTTGCCAACAATGTAGCGGCCTTTTTCTTGAAATTTTTGCATAAAGAATCGCTCCATCATAAGTCCCGAAAAGGTGTTGTAATCTCTTTGGATTATTTCACCGAGTGTGGCTAATGCCTTGTTTTCTACAAGTGCCTGATATTTGTAGAAGAATCGGAACCAAAATGTAAGAAAACAGTCGTTGAGGGCGTATCTGACTTTTTTGCTGTTTTGTTTGGCGTATATGGGCTGCGATTTGGTGATGATGTTGTAATAGTCTTCCATTTTTGCCAAATACGGTCCGAGGTTGTTGTTGCCGAGTTCAGCCTCTATTTCTGCGCGGGTTTTCATACCCGAGGCAATGCTTGTGAGTATCGAGAAATAGGTTATGTAATCAGTGCCAAACTCCTCAATCAGAATGTTTTTGCCTTCGTTGATAAAAGGGGAATCCATTTCGGTGAGTGCCATCAGCATTTTGTCTTTGTTGGTTTTGCCTTTGTCGAGCAATAGCGACACATACCACGGTACGCCGCCTGTGATGCTGTATAGGGCAAGAAGGTCTTCGGCAGTGTATTTGGGGTTGAAATCTGCGAGAATATCCTTTAAAGTGTCGGTGGCAAATGGTTGGAGTGTGATTTTTTGGTCGGCGCGTCCAAAAAGCGGTTCTTCGTAGTCTTCGAATATTTTTTTCATTAGGGTGAATACCGAACCGCTGATTATTAGGTTGATGTGGCTTTTGCGCTTATACAAGTCCCAATCGCGTTGAATGTCGCTGAATACTGTCGGGTTGATTTTTGCAAAGTTTTGAAACTCATCTATTATTAGTGTCAGCGGACGGTTTTGCGACAATTGCAGCACATACCTAAATATTTCGGAGAACGAGCCGGGGAGTCCCAATATTGGTGAGCCAGTTTTTTCTTGGATTTCGCGCACAAAATCGCGGCAGAGTAGCGTTTCAGTTTTTTTACCAACAAAGAAATAAAGAATGGTTTGGTCGCCGCATCTTAATGAAAGTTCGGTTTTTCCTATTCTACGCCGTCCCATCAGTACGGTCATACGTGCTTCGTTCTTGCTCTGACTGAGTAAGTGGCTTAACATCTGTTGTTCCTTTTCTCGGTTGTAAAACTTCATAGCGCAATAGTAATGGTGATTACTGTAATGGTCGTTACCTTTTTGCAAAGATACGATATTTTTTTAAAAATAAGTTAGGGGAGGGGAATTTTTGCAAATATATCCATTTTTTTTATATTTGCCGAAAAATAAACTGCAATATTATGGGCATCTATTTGAATCCGAGTAATGTAGGCTTTAAGCAAATTTTGGCTGCCGATATTTATGTTGATAAAACTATGATGATTAGCGAATTAAACAAGTTTATCGACAAATGCAACCAATATATATGCGTGTCGCGTCCGCG